>Ga0307510_10002391_pt1 | contig 21272 bp, 32 predicted proteins | sample 12_EM_MG_FD_207224 | JGI IMG/M metagenome (GOLD analysis project Ga0307510, IMG submission 207224) | Populus trichocarpa ectomycorrhiza microbial communities from riparian zone in the Pacific Northwest, United States - 12_EM | ecosystem: Host-associated > Plants > Roots > Unclassified | place... | reverse complement strand
CGTACATCACGTGACTTATCAGCACGTGACCCTGGGAACCTACGACCCCGTGACCCTGGGAAGATAACACATGACCTATCAAGGAACTGGTCATCAACAATGTCACATGACAAGACGCGCTTTGGACACGCGTCGAACCCGTTGATCAACACGTGGCAGATCGTGGGAACGATCAACAAGACGCGTCCACTAAACAATCAACGAACACGCGACGCGACTCAATCAACGAAGACGCGACTCATTAGGGCTAGACCCTAATCGAGATGTATTATATAATCCGCAGTTGCTGCGCATTGACTGCGCAGTCCCCCGTTACCTGTAAACTTACCTACCCTAAACTGCGCACAGACCACCCTGTATTAGTATATAAGACCTACGAATTTAGGTGAACAGTCCTTAGACTGTTCTCTTGTCATCCCCCACACTGGAGCCTTTCAAAGCTCCCTCCTCGTTAGCAGCAACCCGCCCGTCGTCGTCCACTGTCTACTCTGTCCCGCCTCTCCTCGTCTTCTGCCTCTTCCTCCTCAACATCTCTTTGCTGCTCCTTTGGATCAGTCACCTTCAACTCCATGCCCTCGTCGAGTCTCGCTACCCATAAAGTAGTGAGTTCCCGACAGTTCCAGGGGACAGGGACGAGGGGCTCAACTGGTGGTTGATCAAGGGGTGACGATGGTTTGGATGGTTCACTGGGCGGTAACGGTGGTAGGTTTGGTAGGGGCGATGGGTTCAATGGTAGTGGTCGTTTAGCCATAGGCGAAGGGTTGGATAGGGTGACAAGGAGGGGGTCCGACAAGGATGAGAAAAATTGGGGTGGATCATAACAGCCTTCCAGTAGTGGGACGATATCTTATACTTGTCCAATTTGCTATTGTTAGGGAGGGCCAAGAAGTAATCGATGGCCTGTTAAATTGATTTTCAGCGCATGAAACTTCAGTGAGGTGCAAAGGCATACCAGGCACATCTCACAAAGTCTCTTAAGCATGTGGTGGACTGAATCCCACCTTGTGCGCACATCCTGCAGGAGCTGCAGGAGTTTGACTTGGACAATCCAAGACAGCTTCCCTTGCTTGAACCACCCCTTGGCATTGCTGCATATGATAACATCATTGAATGCATCTCGACGCGAACCTGATCCTCAAATGACTCAGACTACCGCACGAGCTAGCACTATAGGGTTAGATACAGCAGCGTCACTATTGGATGAAGAGCCGTCATTCCCGGGCTCAACTCCATCGGATGCTGCACATATGACACATCCGGAACAAAGGTCAACAACATGCGCAAAGCACATGATCCTACAATCTTCCGCATCGAAAGCGATGTCACGCTTTGTCAATATCGTCTTGAGTTCCTCCATCATAGTTCCATTGTTCAATGCATTGTCAAGAGTGAAATGTCCGACCTCAAGAGAAAAAAGATATCATGAGCGTCCATCAATTACTGTAAGAAGATAGCTGCCTCACTTTGACTGTGATGTCAGCCCTGTCAAGAAGGTGCATGATAGTTCTTGCCATAGATTTGCCAGTGTGGTTCTGGCAGAGGCGGTGAAAGGCGATGAGCGCTATCTTGAGCTGTAAAGCCAAGGATCCTCCGACACTTGCAACCCAATGGGCAGTGACTGCCAGAAATGATCCGCGACGTTGATTGGACCATGTATCCAATGTAAAGGAAATCTGCCCCATAGCAGCCTGGATCGAAAAAAAAATGTGAATAAATGTGACAGGAGTTGAGGGAGATGTACTGCAAGTTCACAGTGCAGGACTTGGAAATGTTGTCTCCAAGCCTGGATAACAAGCTTGCGTAGCTTGGTTTGATGAGGGATAAAAGACTCCCTAAGGTCACTTTGTAGAAAGAGAAGAAGTTTCCTGAACTCAGGACATTCTACGATATTGAGAGACTTGGGATTCAGAACAAGGGGAGTGAGTGTAGTGAACATAGAAAGGACAAAAAATAAAGACACACCTGGTTGTCCGCAATGATGAAGTAGAGTAAGTGCTGGTGGGATTTCTGTTCGTCAATTTCGACCAGCAGTCCGACTTCCGAAGCAGAAGCCACGCTTGTAGCTCAAGACTGAGCCTGCGACACAAGTCCCAGCAACAAGACTTTCCAACCATTTGCCTTGGCTAAGCCCAAGTATAACTTGCGATGATGCTTTTCGATGTGAGGGCAGAGGGACGTGTTTGATGTCTTCTTTGAATACTCAAAACAGAGGTTTGAAGGCCATATAGCTGGGTCCTCATCTCTGGTCTTCCTGTAAATTATGTTGAAGTCAGAAAACTGAAGAGTTCAGCATGTAGGAAACTTACCTGCACTCTTTGCAGACAGTCTTGCTTCCACTTTTGTCAAAAAAGAATTGGATGTCAGGTGCGCCAGCGCCAGTCTTAGGCAGAATGGGAACAGCATCAGGATCATTAATCCCTACATCGTGGGCTGACTTGTCACTGCCCAAGACATCACCCAGACTAGGTTGCAAATTGGTAGAACACGATGAAGGCACCAGACTGGGTGAAGTGGGTTCAGGCTCTGGAGAAGAGACAATTCAACGATTGCAGGTTGCCATAGTTGTTGGTCAAGAGACTCAAGAAAGCGTTTAAGTACCATTCTCCAATGACTGTACCTCATCAGGGACAAAGATGTGGTTGGGTGGACAGTTTGATAAAAATGGCTGAATGGGGCTGGAATCTAGAGATGCAACAAAAGATGTAAGGATAAAAGAGAAAAATGATGTATTCTGACTTGACTGAGAAAATACCAGAATCTAGACAGCGACTACCAGTGCCGACGCACAAGCACTGTCATGGAAGAGTTACCAACTAGGTTTGAAGTTATTGACCCAAGGGAAGAGGAAGAAGGAAGACAAAAAGTGGTGATGGGTTTGCACAGTCTGCATTGATCATGGAGTCAGGTATAGTTAGGGTTCAACGTTCAACGTTCGCGACATTCAACTTCGATAGATAACGTAAGGCAGTACAATACTGTACAGTATCATAATACAAATGGGCATGGTTGAAATTTGAAAAGTCCTGGGTGCAACAGAGCGACACAGCCCTGCAAACACGTGTAAACTTTAAGACTTAGCAAGAATAATAGAATTCCAGTTACCTGAAGATTATCCTGTGCCCATAATCTTGTCACCCGATTGAGTCACACCACCATCGCCACTTGTGGGTTGCACAGACTGTAAGTAGAGCCCTGTGCACCAACCCAACTTGACAACTAGGTGGGACGGTGGTCTGTCGCCAAATTTCTGCAATACTGCAACATCATTACTTGGCCACTTTGTGCAGTCTTTAAGAGCATCCTGAAAAAGCTTGATCGTAGCCGAGTAATCCTGCAAGGCATTGATCTGAGTATCATATTCAAAAACATGACGGTGCCTGAGCATATCCCCATGCTCATCATTGGGATCCCTCTGGTCAAGACCATTGAGTAAACTACTTATTTCCTTCCCTGCTTCAGGAGGCTCATCCTCATATAGGACAGCAAACAAGAAAGTAAGGTTGCTTATGAGCTTGTGAAGTTCGTTTCACTCCGGAAACTGAACCATGCTCAAAAATCTGCACCTGATAAGGAATTCCATCTTGCCGGTACTGCTGTTATTGAGATAGGGCCGAGGATTAAGGATGTTCGATAGAAATGTTGGCACGACATCTGGATTGGAAACTTGGGAAAACATCAAGGTTATCCACAGCAGGACCCAAAGGGTTGACTCCAGATCATCCTGGAAGTCATGCCAGTCCTTTTTGTGGCTGACCAGTCCGGCAGACATAAATTGCCAAGTTCCCTGAAAATCATTTTGAAATTAGCTTTGGTCATGTGTGCCTGTGGTGATAATGCACCGTTTGTGTTTCCTGTTGTTGGGTTTCTTTGTTTGGGTTGCTTGATACCTCCTTCGACAAATCCCAGTTGATGAGCCACCCCTTATGACTTGTGTCAAGAATGATATTTCCAGGACTGAAGTTGTGGTGCAAAATGTCTGCCTTAGTATAGGCATCATCCAGGGCTAAACAACATCACATTATTATCGCATGGCCCAGCTGTAGCTTTAGAACCCTTACCAATAAGACCATTTCGCACAGCACTCACCATCTCAAAAGAGGATTGATACTCTAGAAGGGTAGACCCGATGACATTTAGGACAAGACGAGTATGTTGATGACAAAGGAATTGATGCTTGTTCGGAGAGTTGTTCAAAGTGTCGTTCAAAGTGCAGGCCCATTTTGCTTGGGTAAATTCTGGGTTTGCGTGATATGGTATGGGTCTAGTATGTCTCCCCATGCAAGGCAATTCGGAGTCCAACAGACATTAGCACTATTCAACTTTGCATACACCAACCCCTCCGGTTTGATACCCAGCAGCACGATCCTCCAAGAGTCCTTCAGAAATACCACTTGGCCGGTTGCAATATCATAAGCCTTGAAGCTGCGCGTTGCACGCCCTAGAGGTGCATATAGTGCTGGTATGGGAGGAGGTGTAATGAAGTAGAGTGGGTCCTTGTCTAGGGGAATGACGGCAAGTTTGTGGAGTGGAACATCTGGTTTATGAGTAAGGCCCAAAGTGCATCTGGCAGTACATTCCTTAGCATAAGTTGGCGTCGACACTGTTCCATCCTTTCCATGCATGTCGTCCAGTGCCCTTGAGTACTGACAGAAAAACTCAGCGAGATGGGGGCATTGGTCATATTCGAAAGCCTCCATCATGATCGTGCCCAACCTGTCCCAACGAAGAATCCTAGCAAGGCACCTTATGATAAGGATAGAATATACATGTGTTCTGAATTGTGCAGCAAGATGTAATGCTGTATAGGATGTAATTTGACCCAGCATATTGTCAGCATTCTTTGAAGGACGGGCGAAGGTCTCCCAGGTATCGTCATAAAATGGATCATCGGCATTATTCCACTTAAATTCGATGAAAATTTCAACTGATACTGATTCAGTCGGATAGGAAGGCTTGCAGCCAGTGTAGACAGATATGTCAGGTTTAACCTTGAGAAGGAATTTGGAAGATTGATGGCAGTCAGGATAGTTGGATGAATCAATGGCAGAGAAGCCTGGCATAAATGTCTCTGTTGTTTTGATCTTAAAATCAAGTCTAATCATGAGGGCAGGCTGAGGGCAACCATTCAATGGACTTACAAAGGGCCCATATGCCAATCTCTCTTTCATGGCTTGCACAGTATCTTTATAACAGCCAACTTTAAAGACCTTGGCCTCAGTCTCTTGGCTAATCTTATCTAAAGGGAAGAACATCTTGAGGAATTCTTCAGGAGGCATCAGCCCAATGAGGTGTTTTTTCACCTCCTCAGCGAGTGCGGTGCATGACTCCACACAATATTTTTGAGTCGTAGTGAAGGGAAGCAATGAAGAAGTGCCAGTCTTGACTGGAGTTGATTGTGGGAGCGGGAGTGATGATGCATTGTGGGGGGGTGTTGTGGGAGTGGCCATGAGTCAGTTGTGTTGTAACTCACACTGTAGCTCAATGGTTTACACATCAACAACAAGCTTTGGCCCTGACCAGCTGAGTCATCACCCTGTGACCATCGGCAGTTGCTGGGAACAAAGTTGGGGCTGACATGGTATCAGGGGGCATGCTATCGGAATTTCATCCAGCAGTACAAGCGTCACTTTGTAATATATCAAGTAGTATTATTTTATTGCAATTATCACAATATACAACTTGACATATCTTCTTCACTATTATACATGACACTGGTCAAGATGGGTGAAAACAGCACACCAAGCACCAAAGATCATGTGAGGGGCCCAGGTAGACATATGATAGGCAATGAGCCAGCAGGAGGGCAATGCACGCAAGGGCAGAGAGGGACAGCAGCAAAAGCTTGGAGAGGGTGACGCGGTTAGTGCACTCAAAGTGGTCCATGATGGTCATGATTTGGACCAAGTATACCACGATTCGAGCTGGGGAACATGGCGATGATACAAGGGCAATAAATAGGGGCCAGCACCCAGGTGAGGCGCAGCAGCAGCGCAGCCGGAATTCGAGCCAGCAAGAGGTGACAATGGGGACGAAACAGAGGTACTCACCAGAATGCATAGACAAAAATAGTGCTGCTCACAGGCATGGGCCAGCAGCAAGGCATAGCGGCGATTCGAGGACATGGGGGGCAGGGCAGACGATGACGTGACAGCAAGAATAGGGGTAAGCACTCAGCTGGGGTTTGGAGTTTGAGCCAGAGATCATCAGCAAGAGGAGGCAACAGGGACGAAACAGAGGCAGTCACCAGAATGCAGTGATGAAATGGGACTGCTGATCCAGTGGCAGAGTGCAGCAGCGATTCTAGAACGTGATGATGACATGACACCAAATGTATTCACGCGCGTTTCGGCATCTCCAGGCCGGCCCATTTCATTGGTGACGGTGTGACATGCTTGCGGAATAAAATAAAACCAAAAGATACACTGTGCATTCTCTGCACAGTTGGGCATTGCAGTACGTCGTTGGTTGAGGCTGCAGTTGTTGAAGTAGTCAGAGAAAGAAATACATAGTAATAACGCACTCAAAATGACATGCATGCTGACCACAGGTCATGCATGCAGAAACCACGGGAGGTGTCGGCCTTTGGCGTGTGCCAGGCCAGTGTGCACAGGTGTCATTCGTTGCCGTCGATTTTGTGCAGCATTACTTCAGGGCTGAGCGTGCCAGTGGTGATGAGAGGGGCAATAATGATGGAGAGGGGTCAAGAGGAGCGGTGCAGGGCCAGTCAGAAAAATACAAAAGTGAGTGAGAGGAACATACCAGTGAGCATGAGGAGATGGCTCGGCCAGCATGGCAATAGTCTCTGTGTGGGTCGAAGAAGGGGGTCGGTGGTGGCTGAATTGGGTGGATAATAGGTGGAACTGCATGCAAGAGGCAGAGAAGCAATGGGGGACGACCAGGGGAAAAAAAGCAAGTGAAAAACGTACAGGTGAGCAGGAAGAAATGACTCAGCCAGCATGAATGGGGGTGATGATGCAGTGTGGCCCCATTCGTTGCGTCGATGCGTCTCCATGCTGGAGGAGCGGGATGGTGGTGAGACAGTATGAAAGAAGGAGTGGTGGTCTTTTTAATGCTTTGGGCAAGTTGGATGCAAAGAGCATGGGGGTGCGCGGTAGGGTGTGGCACAGAAGAAGGGGGGGGAAGCGACTCACCTATTCGACCGAGCTCCTCATCGGCATTGTCACACCTTTCCCATCCACAGGGGTCAAAGAGGTCAGGGTGTGGTGGATGCAGGCGCTGGGTGCAGCGTTGTTCATCAAGACCTTGTGATGTCACGGCCGACACACATGCGAGCAGTGGGTCATGAGACCTGTGAGGCTGCAATGACGCCTGCTTGGACTTCTGGTGGTGTGCTGGCTGAACAGAGTGGGGTGAGTGCATTGCCATAAGGCAGAAGAGCACTGGGCAGGTGCCCACAGTGGTAAGCGGTTATGGTCAACTTCAGGTCAACCCCTGGTCGCGACTTGAGTCAAGTTGTCGACTACCATGGCTGACCTTTTCCCGGGATTGGCTGTGTCAGCTGGGCCGCCATAAGCAACCAGCTCCAGCTTGGAGGTCAGCTCCTAGCTGAGCCATGGCAACACTAAGCCAGGTTCAGGGTTGAATTCATGTGCATGGGAGGTATGATACAGCTTGTTGCTAATATCTCCAGCCCAATAACAATGGGGAATGTAGGGAACTGACTGACTGTGGAGGTGAGAGTAAATTTCACCTTCTGGTGAGATGTCATCCAACAAGACCTGCCATGAGTCCTTTAAGAGGATGCATTTCTTCCTCTTGACATCATAAGCAATTGATGTCCAAGTCCAGCAACCTACCAGGATATCAGGTCAAGAACACAGTGACTTGACGATATAGCAGCTGGGTTGGCATGATGGAGAAGAGTGGTTGGGAATGAATAAGCAGAGAAGTGACCTTGCATTGGTCAGTTCCTTGAGCTCTCAAGCCTTGGCCTCATCCTCCTTGTTGGCATGCTCAATGGTAATGTTGCAGCCACAAGCTTGAGGACTTGTGTCTTTGAACAACATGAGAAAGTCTAGGACATGGATTTCACTGTGGGATATTGGTGCAGTGACAACTGCCCTGCCATGGTCCCAACAAATTATTCTTGCATGTTTTTTGAAGATGAGGATGAGGAAGAGGTGTGTGTGGTACTAAGTACTAAGTATCCAAGTAGCATAGGCAGTAATCTGCCCTGCTGTCTTGCAACCACTGGAGGAGTTCATGAAAAGGTTCTGAACCATGTCCACTGTGCTCGACTTGCCAGGAACATCCTGTACAAAGGGGTCAGAATCTGATCCCATTTTGAACTCAATGAGACATTCAACCAGAGAAGAGTCAAGCTGGTTGTTGTGAGGGCTTTTTGTGTTGTACACAGAGCAGTTGGGCTGACAGAGGAAAGGGAACTTCATGGGGTTATCCTGGTCTAGCTGGGAACTTGTGTTGACCAGATCTAGGCACAAGCTGGCCAACTTGTCTGAGAGAACCTGCCTGGGCAAGACATGTGGGGAAACAATCCTGGACTGGAATAAATCAGTCCTCAAGAAGGATGGAATGATGTGAGTTTGGACAGACAAATATGGTTTGCAGATGACCTTTGTCCCTTGCCCCCTCCAGTTCAGAAAGTATTCCTAGTTTAAAGGTACTGCTAGAACAGACAAGTGGGTCCATGGGTAGAAAGGAATCTAGAAAAACCCAGGGGGAGATTGGGCCAACAAAGAAAGGGGCCATCTCTCCGGACAGCCGTTGAAGAATTGTATCCCTATTATAAAATGGGTGGTCAAACTGCTCAGTAGTCTTACTCATCATGTGGATTGGAGTTTCTGGAATTGAAACTAGGTGTGGGGGGGGTATCGTTCTCATGGCTAGCAGTAAAAAATGCAGAGAGGAGAAAAAAATGTTGTAGTTGGCAATTGATGTGGTGCTGATTGGTGGCTTAGCTGGCTCAGCAGGCCCCAAGCTGGCTTAGTGGCAGTTGACTAAAATGGCAGCTTCAACCGCGTGCAGCTTGGATCGGCAGGTATTGCCACCGACTGTGGCTCTGGCTGTAGCCAGCAATTAGCTGGAGCCGCCGCAACACTAGTCCAGACTGTCAAGAACTGTGAAGAGATCCATCGCTTCGCCACTATCACATTTGAGGACAAAATCAAGAGGTTGGAATCAACCATTGATGGGTACGTGGAAACTTATGAATGAGCCCCCAACAGCTATATATGCAACACCATGTACCCTGACCTCAAGATCCCTATTGGTGAGGGTGCTTACATGGAGGTAGGCAATGGCAAGGGTTGGGGTATCCCGCAAGGGTCACAGGAACGGGATGCAAAGGGTCCGGGTACAGGACAGCTTTGCATACTCCCGCCACCCATATGAAATTTTATGTACCCACCACCTATTAATATACATGTAGAGCATCTAGGACTATCACTACAGAGTTCTAATAATAGTTGACTAATAGAGTAGCAACAGCTGCTATTAAGAGCAGTGGCAGTAATGCAATCCCACCTTAGCATGTCACGTAAAAGATTTGGACAAGTGCAGTCTAAATAAAAGTGTCAGTGGCCCAGAGCAGTTGATACACACCCCACCATGGTGAAAAAACCCACCAACAATGAGTCCACGAAATCCAGCTTGAAATCTATCAAATCTCTTTCAATCAGTGAAAGCACAACGGTTCGAACTGTAAAGCAGAAGGCTACAGATGTTCTCAGTCCAGGAAAGAAGAAAATACCAAAGCACATACCTGGTGACGACAGTGATTCTGAACCTTCTTCGGATGCCCCATCCCAAGTCAGCAATGAGTCCAGCGTCATCAAGATTCCTAATAAAGAAGAGAGGAAGGATAAATTTAGTAAGTGCTAAACTGGGTTGAGTGTCATAGTACTTACAATATCACAGAGCTAGAGCAACTCAGCAAGGACTGGAAATCCCCAATCTATGCATTTTATCACCTGATTCCTGATGTCACCTATGTCAACAAGCAGTATTGCCATGAGTTCAAGTGTGCTGGACGCAGATGCAAATACAAAGCCAGACATTACCTTGATACAAAAGACAAGTCCTTGACAGGGAATCTGATCAAGCATGTACACGCTTGCTGGGGTGAGGAGGCCTGGGCTTTAGCAAATAAGTGCAAGGATGCAGTGGAAGCAAGGGTTGTTGTCACAAAGCCACTAGCAAAAAATGGTTCAATCACCAAAGTCTTTAAGAGATTGGGAAAGAAGGTGGTCACTTACTCAACCTGGATGAACTCAAAGAGTGAAACAAGGTATGCCAGATATTGATAATCTTGATGAGAAGGCTAATGCAGCTTGACAGGGCTGAGATTGTTCATTGGGTATCAGAAAATTTTCGGCCATTCAAGATTGTTGAAGACCACAGGTTTCAATCCCTAATGAAGACTGGGCAACCAGAACAATACATACCTTCAGCATCTACTGTCTCTCGGGATGTGAAATTGGTCTTTGCATGAACATGGGAGCACATGGCTAAGATGTTACAAGTAAGATCCCATGGGCCATAGTATAAGCAAAGTGTTAATGACTCACATACAGGAATACGACGGAGATATCAATTTTGTAACCGACGCTTGGTCATCACCAAACCACTATGCATATGTTGCCTTTACTGTGCGCTTTGAGGTCAAAGGCCAGCCAATTGCCATTGTCCTTGATGTCGTTGAGGTCCCAGAGGTGAGATCATCAAACAATGGCTACAACGATGACTGAATTCATGGCAGTCACATACTGGTTTGAATCTTGCTGCAGCATTCACTGCAGTTCTTCAGGACTTCAATATCGAACATAAAATACTATCAGTTACCTGTGATAACACCTCAAACAACAACACTATAGTCACAGAGCTGGATAAAATGCTTATCAGCTTTTCAGCTGTCAATCACACTCAGTGCTTCACTCACATCATAAATCTTGTTTCCAAGTCCTTGCTGCACCAATTTGATCTGAAGAGAGACAAAAAAAGTGGTAGGGAAATTGACGATGATGAAAAATCATTGTTGGACTTGGCAGGTGATATCGAGGGTGAGGAGTACAACATGGCAAAGGAAAATGACACTGCCAATGAAGAAACAGTGGATCATGATAACCTTGAGGGATGGGTCAATGAGGTTGCCACTTTTACCCCTGAGCAGCAGGCAAATCTGGAAGCATCTGTTTGGCCAGTCAGGAGAATGTTAGTTAAGGTGTGGCAAGACAAGTCCATGAGGCTTACTATAACCCTAATGATTTTCACATAGCTCTGGAAACTTGCTTTTAAAATTGTTCATTCAACAACAAACTTGCTGCCTGGATGGAAAGCATGTCTCAAAGACCTGGGCTTGGCAATCAGGATAATGCCACAGGATGTTTCGACTTGGTGGAATTCGACTTATGACATGCTGTGCCTTGCTATTGAGTATCGAAAAGTGATTGAGAACATGACATCTGAGTGTAAAAATGACCTTTGGCAGTTTGAGTTGATAGAGGACAAGTGGGTGGTTGCCACCCAGTTGAATGACATGCTAGAGGTGCATGATTCATTTGGTGATTGTGACGCAATGTGACGTATCACCCATCAGATCCTGAAGGAGGCAACACTCTATTTCTTGCACGGAACACCCAACCTTGCACTTGTGCTACCTGTAATGGATCATATTGATGGTTTTTTCACAACTGTGATGTTGCCCAGCAGCAAGAATAGCATAGCCATTCATGCTGCCATCAAGGTTTCAAAGAAAATGCTCAACCAGTACTACTCACTTACAGACTATTCAGAAATCTATTGCATTGCCATGGGTCCGTTTCCACCATATTCTTATCCTCTTGTTTTGGCAGAGCCTCACACATCTGACTTTTCCAGTCCTTCATCCTTGTCACAAGTTATGGTATTTCAAGGTGGCCAGTTGGGATGAAGAATGGGTCAACACTGCAAAGGACCTTGTTCACAAGCAATTTGAGTTGCAGTATTCTTTACAAACAGTGGAACAAGTTATGACACAAGCACCTGGAGGCACTCAGACTGAAGGCAGCCAGTCAATGGTACATCACAAGGATACTTATGTGCATTGCACCTTGCTGAATGTGCAGAATAGTCCAAATGTCCAAAAAACATTTTTGATGATCTCACAATTCTGGCCCCTATTCATGGCACCACTCTTTCTGATGAACTAACTTTGTACCTCAACACTGAACCTGAAAATGTCAAGGATGCTGTTCAGTGGTGGTATGAGAAGCGCAAAACCTACCTGCGGCTCCATTGAATGGCACTGGATTATCTGACAATCCCAGGTATATGCAATTATTGTATCCATCTTTCTTTTGGATTCTCATTTGCACCTCAGCAATGTCTGTAGATGTCGAACATCTCTTCAGTCGTGGTCACCTTCTCTTGTCACACACATGTAGCTGACTTTCAGTGGCTTCAACACAGGCCCTGTTATGTCTTGGGTCTTGGAGCCTTCTGGGTTTGGTTCGGGATGAAGACATTGAGGCTGTCTCTAAGATGAATGATATCAATGCCAAGGCAGAGTTAAATAGATTAGGTCACATTTTGCAAGCTTGATAGATACATGTGTTGTGTATGTGGTAAGGTCAGCACCTGCGCTGCACTGTAATAATGAGCACCATTGACTCTGTGACATCTGCCATGGCACCTCTGCATTCATCTCCAACACACCCACCTACTACTTGAACTCAAGCTCAAACTCAGATTGTCTTGTGCAGTGAACCTGAGGGCACAACAGGAATGCCCTGATGACAGGTGCTGTGGTTATAACTCTCTGCCCAGCGTTCACAAGCCAGCTCATCCTTCACCTTTCACCCCATTGCCTGGTTTTCACAGACTCTTTACAAGGTGAGTGACTGGTCCATCACTTCTATTATGAGCCAGCTGGTGGTCAGTACACTTACCCTTCTTTCTCCATCCTTGTCATCACCGTGCATGGCCCCTTGTGACCCCTGCAGACAACCTGCGGACTCCTAGCTTGTGGGTGCCCATCCTGCGACGCCCACACCAGCTACCCTCCCACACATCCAACCTCTCATATATCAACCTGCGCCCCACAGTCAGTACCTTCAAGATGCTACAGACAAGCTTATCAACAAGGACCTTGATGGTGAGGAGCTTCAGACTTCAGAAGAGCTCCAAATCCCTGTGTACCACACCGAGGATGGTATGTTGAACAGTTGGCTCCATTATTCTTTGACTCAGCTCCCTTTTCAGGCTCTGACCTCTGAGAATGTGATGGCTCCAAGTCATTGATGCATTCCGTTTGTGACCAAATTCGCATGCAAGTGTGGCATTATTGGATGCCACAACTGCCATGCCATGCCTTGTTACCAGTACAAGTGCCCACAAACTAGCAATTGTCATTCGCCACAAGTCTGAGTCATGTCAGCCACCCTCTCATAACTGCACACAGAAATTTGAAACCACCGCAAGACCAGTACTTGGAGCAGAGCACAAGCACAAGCACGCAAGAGGTGAGAACAAAGGCCAACAATTAAATTTTCGATGACTGTTGTGTTGTCCGGACCTTTTTTGCGGTGTGTGTGGTGTTACGCTCGGGCTCCGTTCAGGTTTCACTAAATTTCACTGACAGTTCAGCAACTCACTCAGCTCCTGGCCAATGGACAACTGAGTCAAGGTGCAGCGCCACTGTTGGGCACAAGTCTCACACACCTATCCATCATCCGACATCAATAACCCCACCGTTGCGATGGTTGCCTCCCCTTCCTCCTTGGTCCTTTCCAGCTCCAGCTCCACCCTGACACCAATAAGCTCCACTCCGAGCACGAGCACCATCACCCCACATACACCACAGCCACAATGGTGTTGACAGTTTCAATACTGCCCATTTCATCCCACCACCCATATCCGCTCTCTGCCTCTGCTGTGCATGCAGGCATATAATCAACATCATCAGCCACAGGCCCTGATGCTGGGGCGATTAACCCCCCAAACACAAGTCATATCCCCATCACACCTGCCATACTGCATGCCATTTTCACCTTCTCGTGGTCACCGGGTGAGGAATGTTCCCTCTCTCATGTTGCCTTTTTCAGGTCAGTCATGATGTTTCTCTTTTGATACTAATATAGTCAGATAATGTCATAGCAGTTATGCAGATTTTTAGGCTTTATAGTCTGATAGCAAACTAAGGTTAAGGCATTCACACAGGCGTGGCGCTCCTTGGAGTTGGCATGTAGCGTCCTTCAGGTCTTGTGTGTAGAAGGGGAACATATAAGATGTCCATATAGATATCTAGCTGGCCAATAGCTCTTGTTTACAGGAGGTCCACCCACCCCTTCATTGGCTAGAGGCTTTTCAGACTTACCCGAGGGTGCTATGCATGCCATCGACTTTGGTGCTGGTAGCATCAGTGGCATCGGCCCACTCACTGCATGGAACCTCAATGGATATGGTGTCCACATTATTGTCACCATGATCCCTGTCGCGCCACCACTACCTGCTGACCTGGAACCTCAATGGATGTGGTGTCTGCATTATTGTCACCACGATCCCTATCATGCCACCACTACCCACTGACCCCCAGATTGCCAGGTCGCATGGCGAAGTTGACTTGGACAGATCCGACTTTGTTGCAAGTGGCGGGACACAGACAGCGGTGTGAGTGTCTTTCACTGTGTTACTCATCGAAACTGTTGGTAACCTCATCCATGCTGTCGTAGCTTGGAGAAACAGCTCACTGATGATCAGTTTCGCTTGTTAGTCACACCAGAAGAGTTTGCATGCACATTCTGCACAGATATCAATTTAACGGCGACACCATGGGCAGATACAGTCGCAGCACAGATCTGTGCCCAATTAGAAGACTGTGATGATGTGGGTAGCATGGAGTTAGCCGTAGACGGTGGGGGCAAAGGGGGTGACAAGGTCCCAGAGTGCTGGGTTATTCTCTGTGTGCATCCCCTCCCCCCTCATGCAGTTTCTGCCAACTTACATGCTGCTCAGCCTTGCCCTTTCGCCCCTGCTCACTGCCCTTCCATATGCCCAGGCTCCAACGCCTTGAGCCTTGCAGTGGCAGCTTTCTGAGCCCCACTAGCAGACTTGACGCCAGCAGTGCCCTTGGCCATGGAAGGTGCAGCACCCACAACTGGCAGCACCCCTTGTTCGTCATTTGTGCATGTCAACGCGCGAGGGTTTGACTTCCCTTGTATCTGTGTCAACATTCACAACCATGCCAACAAGTCCGAGAGGATTGGGAGACACTGGTGTGTTGGCTACTGACCACACTCATTTTTCCTCCAGGCTCGCTTCATGCAAATGGGCCTGGTAAGGCTGGCAACCCCATTTCCACCAAGGCTTTGTGTTACAACCATCATAATTCCCCCTTATGTGCTCTCTATCTTTTGGAAACGCAGCACTTCTCATACCTTCACAAATTGTATTGCCCTTGCTGACAGACTTGCGACTCCCGACACACCTTCCACTTCTTATTGTTGTGTCCCTCTCAAGGTTCTCTTCCTATCACGCGCTTCTGTTCTCTTGGCTCTCCCTCATGTGTGTTTGCCTTCGTCAGGACCACCCCACTCTTGGTTCTCTCACTTGGATCTCAATCCTTCAAGGTAGTTGCACAATATTCGGGGTATATTCAAATATACCCATCCCTGTCACTACCTGTCCTACCCAGGAGGATTTATTCCTGCCTAGACGGGAGTACAACCCAGTCAGGAGTGGGTACGGGAGCTGTTCTAGGTAGCCGCGGGACTACCCTTGCCATTCCCTACATGGAGGCCTATTGGGTCACCCCTGCCCACAACGGATATGTTCAAGCCTATGGTCAAGAACAAGGACCACTTGATGTCCCCTACTCACTCCCCATCTATGCCTAAGCAGTCTACTCTAGCAAGCCCACAGAACCCCTCCCTGCTTGGTTCCACCAGTTACTCACTGGAACCCCTGCTGTTTACACTAACTTGTCCAAAGCAGCCCACCAACTTGATGACTGGGGTGTCGCTGCAGATATCGCATGCTACCACAAATTGGATGACAACTTGTCCTGTATCAATACAGAATTGGAGCGGCTCAATGCTGAAGTGGATGCCATCAGGATCTCCAAAACAATCTGTGAAGGGCAACTGGAGTTGGCTTGTGCCTCCAAGCAGTTGGCACATATGGAGTGCTTGGCAATGCTATTCGTTCAGCAGAGGAACAAGCAACTTGCCACTTGAGGGGGATAGAAGAAGTCTGCGCATGGTCGTGCTAGCTAGAGTGGGAGGTAATGTGACTGGCCTTAGGTGATTGTGATTACTCATACGGACAGCCTTTGTAAGTCGTAGGAACCAGCCCTTAGTTAGGTAGTAGTGATTGGTGATCAGATGACTGATGCTTTATATTGTGCTTATCAATCAAGTTGGAGTTGCTTAATAATCCTAGTAGTACTTAGTCATAGTCTGTATCTGGCTTACTACATAGCAATTAGTCATACCTGTACCTCTAGTATAAAAGAGGTTCACTGCTATCCCTAAGATAGCAAGTTGAATCTCCTGTCAATTCAACTCCCTTCTCTTCTCTTACATTTTACTATAAGTGGGCACTAGGACATTACTCTAGTGTGGGAACCACTTCTCCTATATCGACTACAACTTGGCACCAAGCTATACATGCGACATACCACCAAGTTAGAGACAGAATCCTAAACCAACACTGAATCAGTGTTGCCCTCACATTGTGGTGGTGACAATTAGTTTGTCCATCTTTATTGCTTCTTGGATAGCTGCCTTGAGCTCTAGGTTGATTCCAGTAGGGATGGCCATGTTATGTAGTGCTTGTATGTGAAATTGCTCTGGCTTGAGTAAGAATTTCTTGGGTGTGAGCAAAATTGTTTCTGCATTTTCAGATGCTATCCCCTCTTTATAATCTGGATGCCTGGACAGTGCATCTGCCTTGTTAATTTTGCCAGGCTTGGGGATGATAATGTAGTCAAAAGTTCCAAGGTAAAGGGACCACTGTGCTTGATGACATGTGAGAGTTTGTTTTGTGGTAAAATACTTGAGGTTCACATGGTCCAGAAAGATCTTTGTCTGATAGGTGCTGCCTTGTAGATAGTGACAAAAGTGCTTTAGTGTGTGAATAATGGCAAGGAGTTCTTTGTCATGGATTTCATAGTTTCATTCTGCAGGTTGTAATGACTTTGAGTAAAAGGCTACTGGGTGGGACCTACCTAGTGTTGCTGGCAGCTAAGCTGGACCTTTTTGAAAACTGGCCATAACAAATTAACTAAAATAGCTAAAATTATGAAAATAAAGCTGTGAATGGATTAGGTCAAGAGCCGGGGCATCACTTAAGACGACTTAGAGATCTGACAGGCCGTTCAGGCACAACTTGACCAGCTTGTTTTTGGCTCAAATCAAGCTAAAAACCAAGCTGTGTCGCGAGCGGTACTCGCGCCCCCCAGTCTCAGCTACAAACCTGTAACTCCAAGACCACGTGACCGTGGGAACATATCACATGACCCTACACATGACTCATCACGTGACCCCTTCGCCACTTGTACATCACGTGACTCATCAGCACGTGACCCTGGGAAGATAACACATGACCTATCAAGGAACTGGTCATCAACAATGTCACATGACAAGACGCGCTTTGGACACGCGTCGAACCCGTTGATCAACACATGGCAGATCGTGGGAACGATCAACAAGACGCGTCCACTAAACAATCAACGAACACGCGACGCGACTCGATCAACGAAGGCGCGACTCATTAGGGCTAGACCCTAATCGAGATGTATTATATAATCCGCAGTTGCTGCGCATTGACTGCGCAGTCCCCCGTTACCTGTAAACTTACCTACCCTAAACTGCGCACAGACCACCCTGTATTAGTATATAAGACCTATGAATTTAGGTGAACAGTCCTTAGACTGTTCTCTTGTCATCCCCCACACTGGAGCCTTTCAAAGCTCCCTCCTCGTCAGCAGCAACCCGCCCGTCGTCGTCCACAGTCTACTCTGTCCCGCCTCTCCTCGCCTTCTGCCTCTTCCTCCTCAACATCTCTTTGCTGCTCCTTTGGATCAGTCACCTTCAACTCCGTGCCCTCGTCGAGTCTCGCTACCCATAAAGTAGTGAGTTCCCGACATTAGAACAGTCTCCTTAGTTGAAGCTGACTGTTTGGAAGTGTCCTCCCCTTCCATCTCCGTCGCCTCTTGGTCCGACTTGAACGCCGTCTACCAGGAGAACTCCGCCGCCGCCCTTGAGGTCGTCAACAACGTCCTCAACAGTCCCCACAACACTTGGAATTATCCAAGCCCCGGAAGCCCCCGTCTCCAGTATCCCCCCGTCTCCCGCGCATTGTCCCCCGTCGTCCCCTGGTCGCCCACCGTTGCCTCCAGTCTTGAACTTCGCTTTGAGTTCGTCGTCCCCGGCTTCCCCTTCCTTGAACCCACTGGCCCTGGCCCATACAACGTCTATATCCCCCAGTCTCCCCAATATTCCACATCGTCTGCCAGCGCCGGCATCACCCTTGTCGACCCCGACACCCTTGAGCCCACCCCCGTCGATCCCAACCCCTACCTCGTCCGTTCCCCATCCCCACTCACTCCCGCACCCACCCTCGAGGCTCTCCGCGCCGCTGCCGAGTTCGATCTCAAAGAACTCGGAGAAGAAACCGCTGCCCACATCGTCCGCCTCGCCCAAGGAGAGCTCAACGACCTCCTTCCCCCACCCACCCAAGATAGTTGGAGCCACTTTCAGCTCACAGGTGACCTCATTGACCACGTATCACTCGAGGATATTCCCCTCGAGAACATCCCCCCGGCCTTCGTTACAGCCCCCGTTGCTGCACTCGCTTCCCCCGCCCCGCCGTCACCCGCTCCTCTCCCTGTACCAGCGTTTTATCCGACCGTCGACGTCGGACCGTTCGAGTACCTCTTCGCCGCCCCGCCTTGCCTCACTACCAACGGACACCCTCATCAGTACACGGTACACTACGAGCAGGGTCGTCACATTTGGTTCTCGTCCAAGGAGCTTATCAATAGCCAGTTCCTCAACCACATCCCCCGGGTCCAAGACCTCGACACCAACGCACCCCCATACTTCGTCACTCCCTTCCGCGCCGACGCCCACCACTCCATCCACGTCCACTCCAACGGCGCTCTCCCCCCGGTCCACATCTGTGCCAAAGTAGGCAAGCACCCGTGGTCCCCCAAGTTCCCGTTCGGCTATATCGAGACCACTTTCTTGGACTCGATCAAGTTTGTTTTCTCACGTTTCCCTCCCCTTTGGCTCGCTCACTTTGAAGGAGCCCTCGTCCCCCTTGTAGCGTACGACTTTTTAGACGGTTGTACAGCCATCCTCTGCAGACATTTACATTTCATAGAACAGGGGATTCTTTTTATTAACCGGAGTACTAGGATTACGGACTTACTTCGCACAGACCCCCAGTTTTCTTGCTTCGTTCCCACTCCCTGTGTCCCTGCTAAACCTTTTGATTCCATTACACCTCCTTCCGAGAACCCTTTGTAATACTTTTAAGTAAGTTACAAAGGACTTATTGGTGTAAAATAATCAAAGGTTTTTAACTCGTCTCCTTCCTTGTTTGTCTTAAGTGGCCAATTTCCGTGAAGAAATCTTAAGACAAACCTACCCAAGAATCGCCAATCTCCAGGAACAAGTCCAACTTACATATTGGAGTGAACATCACTTGGTTCCTCAAGATCTCTTAGATATCCTCCACTTTGGTCGACTCTTCAGCGCTCAATGCTTCTATCATTACATTGATTACCAACTTGTTGACCTCCTTAACGCAGCAAGACGTTGCACTGCATATTGGCAACTCTCTGGCGCTCATAACCACAACCAATCCCCAGCCACCCAGATCTCTTTGTTCTACGACGAAACCTTCCTTTGGCACTACTTCGTCCCGTCACACAGGCCGGAAATCGTCACACAGATCCAAGCCGGACACAGAATTAGATTTCTATCTAGATTTTTCGTGTCGGAAGCCAAAGTTGAAGTGGAATTTAACGAAATTCGACTCCAGACAAATACAAGCGGAGAATTCAATCCAGACAACCTATACCAAATCGTCTACAGCGACGAGCGAATCCTTACGTACCAGTGGAACAACCGCGTCTGGAACACAAACCTTCTCACCCCGGCTACCACTCTTATCGATCCCTCTTCCTACTACACCCTCCCCATCACACAACCAAACACCCAGGGAAGAGACACCGAATACCTGGAACGTTTCCAGCGTATCCTCTTGGAACCAGATCTTCTCTTGCTCGATTCATCCTATCATGACAGCGTGGACAGTACTTTACCCCCCACTCTGGTTGGTACCCCTCAATCCAGTCCCCCAAGCACACCTGAGTCGGTATATCAGCGTGCCCGAGAGATCACCTTTTCGAATGACAACCCGGATCTTTGTTTCTGCGGAATCGACCTTTGTCGTTGCGATAGCCGTCACCCCGGAACTCCCCCCACCCCACTTGGAATCCACCTCTGGGACCCCCGATTCTTCAGAGCAGGACCTATAGAAGGTCTCCATTACAACCGACAATCTGGCCAGTCCACGTAGCCAGAGAAATCACTCAGCCCCAGCCCAGGAACGAGGACGCTTCATACCCTCTAACGAAAGAGGAAGACCAAGACTCCGTCGTACCCAGAACTTCATCGACAGACGACCCCAGCACGTTCCATCGCCCCAAGTTTATAGGGAACCCACCCCACCCCCAAATCCTTTCACAGTACCAGTGGCACACCACATCCAAGAAGTCCTACACGGACCATATAACGCGTTACCAAGAACCGAACAACCACTACCCCCTACTCCCTATAGTCATCACACCAGCGTCTCAGGAAATTCAGATCTAGTCGGAGCCACATCGCAAATCTACCTACCCGAAGTTATCTATCTCGGCGTCACTGCTCCTACAAGAAATCGCACAGAGCTTCACATCTTCAAGCAACATTGCTTGTTCCTTCTACAGAATCGTACTGAGAAACACATTTGCCACCCCTTGACAGAGTTACAGACTATCACTCCGCATATCGGGGCCTTTAATAAGTTCTTTTGGAAATACCGTACTTCGATCACAATCAACGGTATTCTAGAGGATTATAGAGGCATTACCCATCATAGTGATACTAGAACTCCTTGTCTGGTTAAAGTGTGTACAATTTTCTACAGTTGGGATAACCCCAGTTACACCGTTACCCTTGCATGAACTCTTGGGAGAACGTCCTTAATAACTTTCCACCCGAACACCGACTAGAACTTACTGAAGAAGAACAGGCGTATATCCC
>Ga0307510_10002390_pt1 | contig 21275 bp, 17 predicted proteins | sample 12_EM_MG_FD_207224 | JGI IMG/M metagenome (GOLD analysis project Ga0307510, IMG submission 207224) | Populus trichocarpa ectomycorrhiza microbial communities from riparian zone in the Pacific Northwest, United States - 12_EM | ecosystem: Host-associated > Plants > Roots > Unclassified | place... | reverse complement strand
CTTCACTGAACGGCTCTTCAGTTTTTCTGTAGGCTGCTGCTGCTAGTTTAGGGACTTTGACGCCGTAATACTCTGCGATTCCAACGAGTAGCTCGGATAGTAGCTCGTTGACCATATGTGGATACCCAGTTTCTGAAGTGGCATTGTTGCTGGCGAGGATCACCAGGGAATCAATATTCGCGGTGATGTTTGAGTATCCTTTCACTACAGTCTTGGAGCTGCCGTCCTCATACAGAGGAGAGAACTGTTCTAGGAACCACTCTGCCACTAGCGTTGGCTCGGTGAGGGCCTCGGCCTGTTGGAAGATGGTGGATATGTAGGTGTTCATACCGTGCCAGGTGGTTAACTGTCGGAGGCCTTCTACAGTGAGGACAATGGAAAGGTGGAAGGGGAAGTGCAGGAGGGTCCAGATTTGCTGACGGATTGTGCCGTAATGGACGTTTCTGGGGTTGTAGTCGAAGTAGAGCATCCAGAAAAAGTACTAATTCAATATAAGTGAGCGGGTGCGTATAAGGGTTGGTAGGGGGGAGTGATATACGATGACGGCTAGAGAAGCTGCGACGATCCCAGCTAGGTCAGTTGTCCACCCAGTGCCCTTGACGATTGCGTTGATAGCTTTAAGCATGACGATGATGCCCTCGCCCAGAATGATAAGTGTTAGCAACCCCATTCTTTCGACGAGATGCGTCTTCTTAAAGCTGACCACCCTCCAGACACTCGAAGTCCCGATAATGGCACTGGCCTCGAATATCGCCGCGATATACCAGCCGATGTAGGACTTTGCCGGGTTGCCCTTTTCAAAAGCAAAGTACAACTATAATCCCTCGTCAATGTCAGCAAACTGCTCTCAAATCATAATCGCGGGGATATGGATATATAAACATACCCCGAGGTAAAGGCTCCCAGCCATAGCCATGGTCAAACAATGCAACGCAAGCGGGAGCATGGCCTGCTTCTTAACCCTAGCAAACAACATAACCACAAAATACTGTATCATAAGAACATACCGCGAGGACATCAACGCGAGCGTCATAGTCCTAAGCGCAGTAACAGTATGAGCGTCGGTGGGATCCAATGGATTCCACTGCGTCGATACAGACGAGAAACCAGCCATCACTATGAAATGGATAGACTTGCATATCCGCTCATACACCGAGTCTCGGGAGAATCGAACGTCCAAAAGAGTAACATGCAACCAAGTAAACCAAAGGATAATGAAGAACAGCCCGTACGAGGCCAAACCTGTGGTGTTTCGTCAGCCAAGTTACGGCCTAAGAGGTATTGGCGGGGGACAGACTCCTCTTCTCAGTTATATAATGCACGGACGTGACAGTCGTAAGATTAGCAACAAAGAACAGGTCATAGAAAAGCTCAATCGGAGTCGCCTCTTCGATTTCCAGTTCCTCTTTGTGTGTCATACGCTCTCCTTGGTCGAGCATGCTCTCCCTGAAATCGGCCCGTGGCTTACCACCAAGCACGCTCATACTGGAGCTGTGCGACAGCCTCCCGGGGCTACCTTCAACCTCATCTTTGAAGGGACTCTTAATCCACGGGAGTAATCTGGCCTTTCGTTGCTCTACGATCCTCCTGTACAGAGTCAGCGCAAAGTAAGAAAATTTGAGCCGGGGAACGGGAAACTTACTCCTTGATGGTGCTATCCACCAAATTATTCATGATGTCGAGAACGCCAAGATATGCGGAACGCAAGAAAAATATACAAGCAGTGGCCTGAACGGGTTTGTTATATACTGACAGCTCGTGCCGGTTAGATCCTCACTGAGTAGCTGAGCCCGTGGATGGGCAGGCACTCCCTGTCCACCCATCCATCCTCTATAACTATATGGGCTCTTTCCATTTCCGCCCCGACCAACACACCGGCCCTTCCCACCACCACCACCACTTCCACCACCATTACTACCACCACTCAGTTTCACAAAAAACAAAAATAAATAGGTAAAAACTGCTTTTTCCCCCCGCTGCCACGTACCACACCATCTAATCAAGCCTTTCAGTGTACTCGAGTAGGGGCGTTATTGTCAAAGTAACCAATCACCGAAATGGAACCTAGAATCCCAGGCAGGGGCCGGCTGCGAGGAAGCTTGAGCTACCGTGGCACCGCCCGGCTCGTGGGGTGCTTTTCTGTTTGATAGGTGGTGTGTGATGTTGAGTACGGTAGGGGGGGGAGGAGGGAAGGAGGGGGAGGAGAAAGTGTGTGCGTAATCGGCGTGTGGTACGAGTAGGCATTGCTTTATAGGTGGTTTTGTTGAAGGGGCTGAGAGGGATAGAGGTGAAGGTTACCGTGATGATCTCGGGGGGTGACTTATTAGGTGCCGGCAATTAATCAACAGTGTAGCATCGCAATCTAGTAAACACTGCTACCGGCCTTCCTGTGGTTCCGTTGCTGAAGATGAGAAGGGCGTTACAGTACCACCCAGGCCAGTCATGGATATTATGGTACAATACAGCACCGATATTGCTGATGTTATCATAGGGATACTCGTAGGCTGATGAGCACTATGCAAACCGAATTCACCTTCCCCTTCTCAATCGAGAGTGTTACCAATCCATTAGTTTGTTACCTGGACCCTAGCATCTTGCCCCTCCCAAAAAAAAACGAACTACCGTTAGCCCCCCCGTTTCTCTCCTCCGCCGCACTGCCCCCGTCCTCTCATACCATAGATTCGTAGGCGTCTACGGTACCCCATCAACAAACCCAATCCCAGCACTCATCTTCATCCCTTTTCTCAAGAGTACGAGTACTTGTACCCCCCGAGCCGGAACCTCTACAATTGGATCATTATTTCTCCGACCGTCTGTCTTTCGGTATGTAGCTGCCCAAACAGGTGCTGTCCGATCTGAATCCAGAAGGGCTCCGCCCACTCTCCTAGCCTACGGTATCGGTGGTCTCTAAGGGTGAAATTAAAGGTAAAAATAAACCAAATGAAGATCTTATGAGCATGAAGTCCAGGATAATTCTTGGCGATCGAGATGGTGTCAAGTAATATCTTGCCTCACGGATTTCTCATCTGTCTTTTTTCCGGGCTCAGCTAAACGCCGAGTCTCGCTAGGCGCTTGGCAAAAAAAAGAACCCCTTAGGCAAAAGCTTGGTTTGACTGCATGGATGCAGTTCTTTCGATGGTTTATACGGTTGGCTATGATACAGGTGCCATGGATGCTGTTTGGATGAGATTAATTTTCAAAGGGCCTGTATTTTATACAAGGCTTTAAGGGCAGTCAGGATATGAGTAATTACCAGTATAGAGGCGGCGCGGGCACATATTTGCGATGTGTTGCTCGGATGTTCCATCCCGTGCGTAACACTGTTTCTTAAAATAGTTTCAGCAGGAGCGGGCTGCAGAATTGGCTCTACAATGCAATATGATATGGTACGAACACCAACGAGAGGAGGGACACGCCATACACTAAACCACAAAACCCAGTACACTAAAGTACAAAAGTGAAGAAACCGAGCAAACAAAGAAATAGCACAAAACATCCCATCATCGCCAGGGCAAAAACACAGACCGCCAAACCACCATCTCTGGGCCTCTATTGGGCCAAGCAAGCTTAAGCCAAAATCCCGTCATACCAAACAGCATAACAATTTCTATTCAAGTCCGCCAATGCAACGCTCCTCTCCACAAAAGCCCCAACCTCGGAAATCCACTCGGCCATACCAAAGCTAGTCAGAGTATCCCCACCACCCGTAGCAAGCCGGACCTTCTCCTTGGAAGTCCCCGCATTGAGCCTTGCGAGGACGAACCCGCGGAGCCTGTTCGAGACGACTCTGACAACGGGGTCTTGGTGCTCCTGAGATCCCGAGCGAGCTGCGATACGGGTGATGGCGGAGGTAACATGGGAGATCACTTGCTTCGGTGTAGCCACGGTTTCCTGCAGGAATGTGCAGAGGTCCTGGGCTATGGCTGGTGGCTCGAGGGGGGTTTCTGAGGAGAGATCGGCGGAGATGCGGTCTTTGAGGGGCTTCCAGGAACTACGAACGTCGCGCCGTAGAAGATTCTTGATAGTTAGGCCCATCGCTGCACCTAATACCAGGCCTCGGAATTCCTCGCGATAAGTCTGGATTCGCTCAATGTCCAGATGGAAAGTTTCGGGGACTTCCTGAAGGGTCAGAGGGCCACCCAACGACATAGCCAGTGATGAGAAGGCATGATTGTAGATTACGGTAGATGAGGGCCTATTGGATGGGTGATTAGCACTTTCAGGATCGCGTGACTGAGCTTCTTCGAGCCTCTCCTCTTTAGCCTTGAGGAGCCACTGCTTTGTTTGAGTCAGAGTGGTTCGGCCGGCCTCGAGGTCTGCAGCGAACAAGCGGCGCTCATAGGGCACTGCTTCAGGTATCACGTATTGGGCGGACATCATAAGGAGAAAGTTTGCGTGGTCCAATTGTAAGAGTTCCAAGACATCGAATAACCGTTGGAGGCGATGAATATAATCATCAGTGTCGTTAATGAGCGCTTGTACGTCCTCGTCTCTAGCAGGTGAGCAAATCTTGGGAAGAATGGAGAGAACAAAAGAGAAGAATTTCTCATAATCATAGGAGCCAGCGCGGCACTGTTGCTCGATGATCTGAATATCGATGCTATCGGAGATCATCCTATGGAGTGAGCCAGTCGGTTCCAAAAGCCGCAACAGCTTTCCCTTGACGCTCTCCGCCATTCCCGGTATCCACTTGGCCAGCTCTCCGCGTTCCAGGACGTCTTCCTTCATGACATCCCAAAAGGCTCTCCTAGCCTGTTCTTCCACCATCTTTTCCAACCCACCTTTCTTTCTAGTCTTTAGCTTGAAGTCCTTGTTGAGGGCTAGCTCATGGACAATCTGGCGATTCGAGAATATCGCACCATCTCCCATTGGAGGAAACCTACTCTGACCTGCTACACCGGCTGGTGTTTCAGGAGGCTGGGGCGAGCCAGCCGGTGAGACGGAAGCAACGGCGGTATCGGAAGACACGGAGGATTCCTCGTCCTTCGTGGACACCGAATTACAATCAGAAGCAGTAGGGGTAGCTCTTGGTCTTGTATCGCCCTTTTCTTTCTTGGGCAGCCTCGTCCTTCTAGCTTCTTTGACGGCCTGTCTTATCAATGCCCTAGTCCGTTCCCCAGCAAGCCTCCGGATACGAACAAGGAGTAACAGTTGATTCTCTCTGATGCCTTCTTTGAAGTCCGATGCAACATGCTTTTCCGTATCATCTTTAACCTTTTGCCAAATGAGATCTAGCTCAGCATACTGGGCTACCATGGTATTGATAAGTATTTCGGAATCCCGAGTTTTCCAGGACGTGAATCCTGTATTGAAGGCATCCCACGCGGTAAAGAGGCTTTGGTCGGGAGGAAATGTAGGAGAAGATAAAAAGGACTCGAAGGCAATTAGGAGATCTTTGGATTTAGTTATCAAAGCCTGTATGAAGCGATCAAGGTCAGCGTGTGTTCGTGAGCCGGAGATATCAGTGGGTATTACTTTCTCACTTTCACCATCATCACTCAAAACCTCGCCTGGATGACCAAGTATCAAAAAGGCGCTTAGGAAAGTCCGACAAGCCTTTTCGATCTCAGTCTGCCCCTCTTCAAGATGCTCTAATAGCCCACAAAGTTTCAAAAGCCTTGCAGTGGCTTTCTGAACCTTCTCTTCCTGAAACTTCATAGAAATAGCTTCAAAACTGGTGTCCCTAACACTCTCGATAGTAAGCCCGAGCTCCAAAAACCTCCTCACAATCTCTCTATTCCTATAATCTCTATAAACTCGCTGGATATGAACCGCTGCCTCCTCTTTAAGCATTTCGGCAGGTTTAGCAGCGCCAAGGCGGTTCTTCTGCAAAGACCCAGCAACGGCGTCATCGCCTTCCTCTTCGCTACTGCCGTCAACCTTCATACTGGAGCTAGACCCCCTTTCCCGTCTCTTGCCCCTACGCTCCCGGAGGACTTCCTTCCTTCTTCTCTCAGCCTCAAGCATCCGCTCCTCAACCCCACTCTTCAAAAGCCTCGCCTCCTCTTCCCGTCTAGCTCTGATCTCCTGTGCAACCTGCTTTGCCTTCGCAACCTCACTGGCACAGCTCCCCGCAATCTTGGCCAGAATAGCATTCCGGCTGTTGTGTGCTTGGCTCAGGCTCTGCTGCAGCGCAAGAAGACGCTCGCTTACGGCTTCGTGGGAGTTAGCTCGCGCCCGGCGAACCTTCTCGACGTATGCTGCGCGTTGGCGGAGTAGCGACTTGCGGGTCTCGAGGAGAGTTTGACGGCGGGTTGTGGCGAGGTTCGAGTTTGTCAGCGGGTGGCTGCAAGGGGAGGATGTTCCGGGTCTGCGACGCTTCCTGCTGAACCGGGCCTCGAGGTGTGCCGGGGGGTTCCAGCCGGGTGAAGAAGCCGAGTCTCCGTCGTGGTGCAGCATGTTTGTTTGTAGATGTGCTAGTACTGTCGTAATGTGGTGATATGAGGGGGTAGAAGTGGAAGGAGGTTGACAGCTGCAAGCGACGCGAGGAGGTTGGTAGCTAGGGGTTACGATCGATTGGCGGGAGGGAGATGTGGAGGAAGAAAGGATGGGAAGAAGGGTTGAGTTGTATGGACCGGGTTCAGTTGAAACTTGGGATGCGTCGACAAACTTGGCGTTCGTCTGCTAACAAACTTTCTCCAGCTTCAAATGTTTTCGGACCCGTATTATGAGGTTGTTTCAGGATCTGTTTGGCACCCTAAAATGCCCGACTTGATGAGATGTGGGATCTGTTTCGAGTATTGTAAAAAGCTCACATCACAAAATGCTTACTACATAGTCTACCTATATCCAGAAACCTCTTTCTCATCCGTTTGTCACCCCACCCAGCCTCGTGCTATTAGTAACAAGAGCGCTGGACCATCAGACAGAACCCGTGACGCAATCCCTGCAATTTATTCCACCAACGACCGACAACCGTCGAATCACTAAATACTACTAGAATCCAGCAGACATCTCATCCGCACCTCTTGATGAGAGCTTGAGACACAGCTAGTCCTCTCTCCTTTCGTCCCACCCCAACTTCCTTTGTCAGAAAACGTTTCCCCACCGCAAAAGGAAAAAATAAGAAATAAAAAATCACACGCCAACAAGCTCTCCCATACTTGTACTCGTAGCGAGCAAAGAAACGAACAATTGCTTAACCTCTTCCCCGCATCCGTAGATCAACAATTAAACCTTTCCAAGGAGTCCCTCCGTCGCTCCCGCACCCGTCAAACCTTCGATTGGACGTCTCGAAACGAAACGAAACGAAACGAACAATATGGACTCTGAATTATTAGCCCACCAAGCACGAGCAGCGGTGGATACCCTCACAGCACAACTCCGCTCCTTGGAGTAGGTCCCCCGCACCCCCCCAAAAAACACTACATAGTGTCGTCGTCATCAGCTGATGCATGGACACCTTTTCACAGGAACGAGCAAACAGCGCTCCTGCAGTCGCTACAATTAACCTCCACAACGCTTTCCACCCTACCCGCTTACAACTCTATCGCTCCAACCCTCTCACAGATCCCTGTTTACGAGTCGAAATTGGCCCGTCTCAAGAGCGCCATGGCGGCGCAAACGCGGGAGGTCGAGGAATTGAAGCGGCGGGCGAGGGAGGCTGGTGAGCGTCGCCGGAGGAATCTCAAGCGGATAGAGGAGGCGAGGAGGGGGGAGCGGGAGCGGGACAGGACGGTGTTGAAGGCTCAGGCTCGGGCTGTGGAGAGTGAGGAGAATAGCAACAATAAGGAGAGAGATGATGGGGAGGTTTTGGCGGAGGGGGAGGCCAAACGAGGGAGTATGTCGGTGGGGGGGCCATCGAGGGAAGGAGTCGTCAAGACAGTCAAGAGGAAGAAGAAGGCTCGGCAAGCAGAGATTCAGTGAACCCATTCCCCCCAAATGTTTTTGGTAACATTGCCTTACTATTATTACCCCTTGTCATCCTTACCATCTTTCCCTGCGACAATAGCTTCCTTCCTTCCTTCCTTCCTAGCGGAGGCCTGTCACAGGGAGCATATCTTCACGAAATATCACTCGAAATGAAACATAATTACAAATAATCGTGCATAATATCGCACTTCCTAGCGTGACATCTGCAAGTGAGCTTTCACGTGTTTAAATGGACCCGTTTATCCTAGAAAACCAAGCGAACCACTTCTGCCAAGGCCCCTACCCCCATTCAAAGTGAGTTCAGATTAGACTACCCATCCCGCTCAGAGCAAACAGCAGCGAAGGGGCATTTATCTGCCCCTCAGTGAGGGGGCCTAAACAACCTCCGTAAGATATCGTAGGCGCAATCTGTATCTTACCATTTTCACGGGCATAGTAGGACCCCATCATCTTCTCAACAACACTTACACCCTTCCACCGACCAACCCCTTACTTACCAAGAAAAACCAGCACCTCCCATAGACTTTTTCTCACCTTCACCTCCGCCTCCATTTCAGAATGCGAGGACTACTGCAATAGCAACTTTGCTATCCCCCTCCGGCGAGCCTAAGCGCCAGCAGCAGCTAACTAACCTAGGAAATAACAAGTAGCCAACACTGGCTTATATATAACTCAATCGAATTCAGCGGTTGAACCCGTTTTTCATAATAATATTACACTCCATACATCAGGATTTAAGGCATGCAGGCAGAGAGTGAGGGCTACTCCCGACTAACTTACGACCTGGCCTGCGGGCTGCTCAGTGGGCGGGCGGGGCTTGATTGGGCCGGGCCCACACATTGGTAGGACCGCGGCAGGCACTGAATGGAGATATACCGGTATAGTGGGCTACTGCGCTCTTGAACCGTATGTATCATACTGTACCTGTTCACTTCGCCAGCAGAACAGCTCAAGGTTTATTTTGCCCCCTGGAGCATCCTGCTAACAAAGTGACCAACGGAGGAGCCAAAAGATACCCCATCACCAAGTGAGTCACCAGACGTGCGAAATTGGATACACAATGTCACAATAGAACTATTAATTAATCCATAATATGAGGTGGTCTAGCTCATCGGCGGCCACCTCAACAAATTCCGTAAAACGCCTCAGCTTGGTGGATGCATTCACATCACTGAAGCCACTGACTTAATTCATAAGTATGATCAAATTTTGGGAATAATTAGTTTGTTTATTTCCTTCGACATGATGGAATCATGCCTCTATAGGAATAAATACCCCCCGACGCAAATGCGAACTGCGCGGTCTTCCCTGCTGTGAAGTGATATTAGGCTAATATAGAGTGGTCAAGAAAGGAAAGAAATAGCAAAAGGAAAAGAGTTGTGCGCGGCCATTAGCTCACCCCGGCCAGACGGGTAGACATCGAGGGGTTATGGGGTAAATGTTAGAAGAAATGTAGCGTAATTACAAAAAGGTGTCCCAAGATGGGGAAAAATGCAAAGCAGCCCGGAAAAAACGCCAGATCCAATCCCACACACAGCTCCGTCCTCGTAAAATAGATATAGTAAAAGAAATTTTAGGAGAGAATAGAAAATGGTTACAAGAAGAGTATAGCAAACCGAGTAGAGTAGCAAAGAGGTTAGAAATTATATTTCCGGAAGCGCTATCGTAAAAAAAAAACAAGAAAGTGCAAACAGCCTCCCGTACAACTACGTAGTCAACTTCAACGTAGCATATGTGGCTTAGTATGGCCCCGGAGAGGTGCTCACCACCCCCTTGAAGAGGACGTCAACCCAAATGGGCATCTCTTGATCGTTATCCTTGACTGTGATAGCTGAACTAGGTCCCATGACCTGCATCTCCACATCGCTCTTGGCTTCAGCATGTTCCACCGAAACTGATTGAGAAACCATAATCCCTCCAGTGGTGAACGGATTTAGACTTATACTGGGGCTAAGTTCGCTGGTGACAAGCTTCTTCTCCGAAGACGTTGAGGGGCGACTAGAGACTGGCGTCAAGAAACGATGTCCACCATTCGGCCAAGGCCTCAGAGCATCCCTAAGTCCCCTCTTCGATAGTGTGCTAATAGGCCTTTGCACAACCACCGCCGCCTTCCCAGAGAACTCCCGATGTGTGTTCCGGGTCTGAACATCATGATCGTCTGTGTATGGGAAACATCTTTGCTGCAGTGAAAAAAAGCGGAAAGGAACGAAATCCATCTTCGGACTTTCGTTGATTGCACGTGCATGAACAGGCATCAGCGTTTTGAAAACCATTATGACCGCAACACCCAAATCGTTTTCGGGGGTAATTTGGCAAGGGACTGCAATAGGTTGTGGAAGGAGAACAGAGTCGGCAAAAAATGGGTCCTTGATATCGCTGATCAAGCCCTTGAGCGCCGCCTTGAGCGAAACTACAAACGGAGGATCATTAAGCGCCTGAAGAGAAGTTGAACCACCGTCTGGAGCATCCATATCATCAATGAGACGCTTCACAGTCACACCCTCGTTTTCCCTCAAAAAGTTAATATGCCTAGCTTCGAGCGCCAACATTGGCATCTGGACAGTTGGGAGAGAGTCTAGTTGGTCAGCGCGCACTAGGATCTCGAAGCCGCCGTTGACATTCGCACGAACTGCGAAGCATCCAACATGAACTCCTGGTTGGAGCATACGCTCCGCTGAGTTGTATGTTCTCATCGAGTTGAGGTGAGGTATCAGGGTTTCCTTGGGGACCTGAGTTGACCTGCTGATGATATCAATAACATTGTTGGTTTCCGTGAACCGGTAACCCGTATCTGTTAGATTCGCAGCTTCGGCCTTGGTTACTTTCTTTAACAGAAATAAAATTTTTCCTTTTCCGTGTCCTGCCTCGACGTCCGTATAGTCCGAGTTTTTTCCAGGAATCATATTGTTCACACTAACCCCGGTAGTGATTATCTCGTCATAGAGAACACCCATGTCTTCCAAGCTCCTATGAGTTCCATCGGCTAAATCCTGGGCAGCAATACAAAACATCTCACGGAACACAAATGAATAGTCTTCGACGAAATCTGCGGAACGGCGGTTGAGATTGTAGTGTCGAAGATGCTGTCTCATGCCCTCTATCAGGCCAGACAAGGATTTCCAATTTCGAGTGGTTTGATACATCCAGTGGAATACTGGATGTGATTTGCCAAGAGCTTCCTCGAACGACTAAATTGCGCGGTAAGAATTAGTAAAATGATATTCAATATGTATCTTTAGGGCCGAATACCTTCTCCTGAAAACTGTCTGTAACCTCCTTAATTGGCAGCGTTCCATCCGGTAATACCATCAATCTCCCATCGTGATCAAACGTTGCTGACGCTAGAACGACCTTCTGTGCGCGGATACCCTCCATCTTCCTTGCCCTGCTTGCTACGATAGCAAATACCAATAGAAGGAAACATACAAAGACCGACTGATAACGTGGTAAGCTCCCGTCCCCCGATAGAATACATACATAGGACATAGAATACTAACCAAGACAATTGTAATAATGACAGTCGCGTTCCTAGTATCACGATTGCGTCCAGAACCCCCTCTTAATTGGTACCGCGTCCCAACACTCGCACACCAGTGCATGCCACTAACACCACCGCTGAGAATCATAGCGCAGAAAACTCTCTTGTACCAGTTATTCGTAAAATCCCTTCGCAAAATGAAAAACATCGCCAGGGCTGCTATCGTCGAGGACACAGCAATGAAAATTGAGCCGATTACATAGCTGGCATCGTAGTGTGACCGATAATTTTCTATGCCAGATTGTCCCTAGATTAAAAATAAAAAAGTCAGACACACGAGTGAGAATCAGTGATAGGGGCCACCCACAAGGTAATGCATCCCACAAATGCTTAAACCAGCAAACGTTCCACCAAACCCGAGCCGAAGGTAGCCCACATCTTCATTAGTGCCTATCAAGAGGTATGCGAGGAATAGCACAAGAATCGGAACAAAGAACGATAGAGCCGTAAATGTCGAGCTGTAGGCAAGTTGGAGTTGCTCCATTCCAACAGCTTTAGGATAAAGCACGATTGCACGGTTCCCAACAAAGTGCATAGACCAAATAGCCACACCGCCCATTGTCACAGATGACCCCAGAAGAAGATACCTATTTTAAAGTTAGCAGCAAGGCTTTGATGTGAGGTTTGTTCACGAGCCATTGGAACTCGTGACCAGCCGATCAATAAAATAAAAAAACGGGACATGCAAGGGTTGACTTACCAATTGTATAAACCCCTCTGAGAGGTTCTTCTTTGGAGAAGTTCAAGAGTCGAAAGGGAGCCAAGAAGGGAGACGAAGTACGAGAGAACTATGTATCCGGGAGCAAACCTCTGCGGAGCAAGAGGGGGGTTGTATTCACCGGCAAACATGGCTGTTGTGTATCGCTTGCCTTGTAATCCTCCTTAGCTAACTGAGAGAAAGTTCGACCCACAAACTGGGAATCGAAGAACAATCTTCAAGTCAACAAACTTTCCACAGAGATGGCAGCAGCTGTACGATAATTTGCTGATGCGGTGGTTGATGTGGTTGTGGTTGAAAAGTTGACCCTGCCGCCACCCTAACCACCTCGTACTCGTCTCCAAAGCCCGCTCGCTTCAAAAGGACGCCGAGGACTTATATATTCAGTGTGGTTTTATTGAGCATGCAACGCCAAATGGTTTGACATGCTCTCCAACACCAGATTAGTAAGGACAAGCTGCGCGTGCAGTTAAGAGGGATGGAAAAGGGAAGGAGATTCAAATTCGAAGGGGAGGACAGCGCTTTTCTACCATCTTCCATTAAAATTCACCATAGTGAGGGGACGGGCACGAGCACGGCAGACAAGATCGATGCTATTGGTTTGTTGCTAAAAAAAAAAAAAGAAAGCAATGAATCCAGGAAGAGAAAAAGTAACGCTAAGATAAAGAGCTGCGAAATTGAATCTTTTGAACCGCTATCGCATTGTAAGGGTCCCACTCATTCCGAAAAGGGATTCTGTGTGACAAAACCAAGTCGGAATATTTATTTCTTTTCTCTCCCAAGCAAGTTAGTTCAAGTTTAACCGACTGCATAGAGCAGCTCGCCGTCCACTCAATACGGGCCCTCCACCTGAAGTCAGCTCAGTTTTTTTTCTTTTCGATCCCACCTCGGCATCGTGGGAGTAAATACCCTGCAATCATCTGCTCTTTCTGCATACAGCAGGCAAAATGCCCTGGGGAAAGAAAAAAAATAAGAAAATAGCACTACCATTCCTGCTGCCGGCAACCTCCTGCTCCAACCAAGTACAGTATTCGAGTACCGTAGGCATTGTACTTGTATCAGGCATAAAGCATCTGAAAATGAGACAGGTTTTTTCTCCTCCTCCTCCTCCTCCCTCCTCGCTGGTTGGGTGGTTATGTAACCATGGCCGTATTTTCAGATCCCTGTTGCCAGATACAAGTCCAAAACTCCATTAGCACCCGGGCTCCCGTCCTGTGCCATGCAAGCCCCCAAGCCTCCAACAGCGGTTGGCAAAAAAATATTTAGCTCCGCAATGGCTTGGAAAAAGCAACAAACACCTGATGGGGAAAAAAATGCACTCCCCGATATTTGATCAAATAAAATCACCCACCAGCCGATATCACATCCTCACCCAACCTCAGCCTTTACCGATACCTTACCATGGAAACAGGAATAATTGGCCCTCACACTAAGACGCCCAGAGTTCCCCACTTTGAATTGGGGGGGGCAAACGGAGGGAGAAAAAAAAAACTGGTCTTCAGCCCTCCGCTAAGACAAAATAAAGGGAGAGGTACTATTGGGCGAGGAAAGTATTGAGACCATGGTGGTGCGTGCGTCAGTGCAGCCCTCCCCTGTCTAGCATACCTCATCCACACCTAATCAAACACAGATACAAGTAATATTATTAGATAAAACTCATGTGGAGTAGAACTACAGCCATCATCAATTACAACTTGTCATCAGTCAGGAAGGCTGCTGCTAATCACAGCTTCTGCAAAACCGGTTGGCACAGACTTCCATACTATTCTTGCGGTCAGTTTCGTTAAGTTGAATTTCTTATTTATTTCCCCCCATATTTATTCAAGCTCCCGTTCCATCTATCCCCCCAAATTCTCTACATGAGTAATGTATTTAAAACAACCCACAGTTATCTCTAACTAACCGAAGAATAAGCCTTAACTGACACTATTTATATTACACTTAGTCGGGCAGCTATTTTTATTTATTTATTAACCCTTTAGTCTAGATCCCCAACTCTGAGTAAGTTCCTGGGTTAAAAGGGCTTATAAAAATGGTTCTCAGTTGAGTTTCACAACTTGGAGTACCGGTATAGTACCAAGCATCAAGAGAAGTGCCAGTGTGACACAACTCATTGAAGGCTCCCTTTAGTATAACTGCTCCTGGCCCCCTTGACCGGTGCCTATCAGTTCCCATTGAATACCGGGAACATACCTGTGATGTGCCAGCCCTCCCGGCCGAAGACAGCAGGTTACGCAGCTTGTCAACCTCGTACCGGAACCATCGCCCTAGTTAAAAACCTCCAAACGTTGCCGCTTGTGCGATACCCTTCTAGCCGATACGCAGATTAGTAGGACACTTAATACTCCTCCTAGGAAAGTACCGGTACCCGGAAACAGGGGGTACACTTTGTATGGGCGCTCAAGTATGCACAGATATTTTACCACACAATATTATTATTTCCTTAATACCTGTTTCCGGGTACTCTTTCGTCATGAGTTGTGTCTCGCCGCCCCTGTACTCTACTCGAATATCTCCAAACGGTAGCGTTACCCACGACTGCCTTTTCCCCTCATTGTTGGATGTCGATTGTCATATGTCGATCCTTTTGCCCATTGCGCGAACCGACTTAAAGGTTGCAACCGCTTGTCTCCGCGACAGCAGCGCTACATGCGCCGCCGTGTTCACCACACATTCCTCTAAAGTACCCCCGTAAAACAACAGACCTTAGTAAGAAGCATCTCAATCTCCTAGCGCTAGACCCAATTATCCCAACTTCTGCGGTGGACTATTATCACAGGTATTCCAATCCCCAAATACAACTAGAGAAGAATACCGGTACTCTTTTTTTTATTTATTTTCATAGTGGTTGCCCCCTCATATGCACCTCCTTTTCGAGGAGCAACCAATCACGAGTCATTCTTGTGGGAAAAGCAATGATGATCGACGGGCTGGAGATTGGCGGCTCAACCTTTCCGGATCCAGGATCTGGCTATTCGTAGCACGAATAGCAGGCGCAGGAACAATCGGGAAATCTCCGTCCTCCTTTTCTTCCTCCCGTAAAAACATTTGATAGGGACCCCATTCGATATCCACTATCCCCGCAAGCCCTGCAATCTTAGGATTTGGGGACAAATGCTCCTGAGAAGGGTAAGCACTTTCTTGGCGGGGTATAGGATCGGCCGAATGGGGCATGTCGGATCTCGTCAACAAATGTTCGCAATCCTGTTGACCTACCAGGCTAAACCTATTGTGGGCTGGCGGGTTGATCTCTGCTGATAATCTGATAAGTGGAGCCCAAGGGTTTTTACCGTTGCGGCGGTCTGCCATCATATCATACTCCTGTGGAGGGAATACTAAACCCATCTAAACTCCTTTTTCTGAAGTACAGGGATCAGGGGACATGATTACTGATGCAAATGTCAACTTTAGTTCCCATATCCTTGAGAAGGGTTGCAAATTAAGCGAGTGTTCACTTATCAGATATTATGCAACGGACCTTGAGTACGCGCAGCAGCGTAACGCTGTCTCATTCACACTGCTCTCTATTGTGTAAATCTTTATGATTCGCTTACAAGCTGCCACAACACTCGACCACCGATCCGGCGTGAGACACCAAGAGCTGAGACTGAAATTAAGGACGATCCGGCGCCCACAATCCATCCTCGTGAGTCTCGACTTCGTGGTTTGAGTGTTCGTACGGTCGGGTGTGAGCGGCGACATCCTAAACACCGTTTCTCCTGTGCTGAGCAGCTATCCTACACACAATGGCAAGAGGCCGGATACCTAACTCTCCTTTAGTATAGATTAAGATCACCAACTCCCAGTACCGTGCCAATAACAAGATGTCTTCCGCGTCATCCCACCCAATACCAAGTCTCCACCAAGAAGGTTGGTGCTGGATGAACCATCCAACTCCTTACCACGCTGCATCATAATGTCTTCCGTTAGACTACTATCCAAGCACAAGTATGTGCCCGTAGCTAACTAGAGCATTGCTGTGTGATAAGTGCCCTCGTCATGATACAACAGTGGTGGGAGGGTATCACATCCAGGCCGGGGTCACCTCGAGATCGGAATGTACATCCTTCGGGGCTCCGGTTGTAAGAGCAGGGAATACATATCGGGATCTGGAGAATTCGAAATGAAATAATACCTGTGCTTGAATATCCCACGGATTGATACTTGTACAACTAATAGGTCTCACCCTAGCGAGATCACTGCATTGTCGAGCCATAACGGGAAACTCACTCGGGCGAAACCCTGCCAACCTCGCTTCCCCACACATGCCTCTCAGGAAAACCAATCAGTCGTCCAGGTAATACTCCTTGCAGAGCATCAAACTTCAGCCCCAAAAAAGAAACCAACTCACAGGACTGGAGCCCCAGGAGGGCACCCGGGGTCCGAGCTAATCCATGTAGGGAAATACTGTCTCGATTGGGGAGCACAAGGTAAACTGGGCGGGTGACGTACAGGGATCAGTGGCAAACAAAATTTTTGTTATGATACCCTAACGTATCCACTTTTTTGCCCACCAAATACCCGTGTTCGTCACCCGGCCAGTTTTTTTCGTGTCCCAATGGAGACTGCGATCCATGGGCTGCGAAGATTTTTCCCATCAGGGGGCCGGAAAACTAGGGCAAATTTCTTATGATCGTACCGAGTGCGGGACAGCAGATGCTAAAGTCCATGATAATAGTTACTGCGGTGGTGGGTAGTGATACTGGTAGGTTTGACTATTTCCTCGCAGTTCAAAGTTCAGGATCCCGCCACAGAACATCGAGACGGTACTTGTACAAGTATCATACCGTGCCAGTCTTCGGGGGGTTGTGCGGGTACAACATTGGGCAAGGCCTGTCTCGTTACCAAAGATCCGGGCCACTTAGACAAGTACTTGTACCGTACTCAACTGCAGTCCTACGTCTACTCGAGCACAGCGTATGATACTAGTACAGCGACAAAACGTTTCCTTAAAAGAGACTAAGGGGCGCCACCTACTTCATCACTTTTCTAGCTGCGTCGGAAAATTATCAAAATTTCCAAAAATTTCCGGAGGAGATTGTTTCTCTGGAAATCCGACGGGCGGTGCTAGGCCTGTGGGACTTTGGCTCAAGCAACCAGTTATTATACTAGTACGGTACAGTGCCTGAGGGTTTCGATGAACTTTGGCCAACAGATGGTGCTGGGCCAGACAGCACATCGGAGCCCGATGGCCAATTTGATGATCCCAACACCACTGCAGCAACAGGAGCATCGCTTTCCCAATTCACCATAATACGTCACGTGTCCTGCCACTGAGTTGCATCGCAAACTCATCCCGAAGGAGATATCCGAGCGCCATAGTCCTGATTGCTCCATCCCACGCAAATTCACTTATGCGAGCTGCGCCAAACAGGCTCACCGGTATAATAATACTTGTATTATATCAAATTCCTCCTCACCAACCCCTCACCTCAATCCAAGTGCGAAAAACAGAAACAAGACAAAAAACAAAGCCAAAAGACAAAATCAAGGACGAAGGTAATAAAAAAATAAAAAAGGAAAAAGGAAACAGGAGCGGGGTGGGGGCAAAGGCGGAACAGGACGAATGATCCAGTCCAAACAGCGTAGGGCTCGCCTATGGCTGGATGAGGAGCGATGAAGAGCCCCACCCTTTCCTCGAAGCTCATATGCATAATACCATTGGGTGCGCTTCGTCTGTCTTGTTGCCCAGCCTATGATCCTTTATCTGATAGGGTACTGATAAAGACCCAAAACCTGAACATGAAAATTTTAGCCCTGCATTTATCTATTCTTTGGCTTGACAGACCGCGATCGATGGGATTTGCCGCGTAGGATAGAACTCAAAACTACGAGTTGCACTCGGGTACTGCCCAATACTATACCAGGGGCCGGGTGCAGGAGAGGCGAAGGGGGTGTGATTGGCTCGTAGGCCACTTCGGTCACCTAGGGAGCAGTATATCGTGGAGCCACTGTAGCAGGAGGGGAGAGGGTTTGCCTGACTTTTTTCCGCATTTGAAAAGTTAAGATTGGCCTTTCTTCGGAGTGATACTTATTAAGCTTTGGCCAACAAGAGCTGAAATCGCCTCCCCTGCGAGGCGGTGTTCGACCGTGGTTGTGATTTTTAGCTAGTGGAAGCCGGGTTCGCATCCTGGGATACTGACTCACCTGCGCTCGCTCGCTCCCTAGGTACTCGCGCGGAACAGTAAGTTGAACAGCTCTAGCCTAAGACAGGTTCGAGAAATGAGCACTTGCTTGCTTTTTAAGAGATAACTACTTGCCGGGAATGCAGTTATCTCAACCACCCGCCAGACCTCGTAGCCAACACTCAAGACCAGGAGAGGCTCCGGAGCTTGTTATTTCTGCCATCCAAAAACAGGCCATCCTGACCTTGGTCATTCGGGTATACATAGCGTGTTCAGGCTGATATGGCTCATCACATGTACTTGTAGATGACTTACTGGCGGCTGAATGTCTTCATGTGGTGTTTCGCGCGGTCCTACTGATGGCCCCCGCGACTTCCCGGTCGATGTTTGTTGTCCAGTCAATAAACCTTAACATATGCAGGGAACCCGCGGTTGGTGGGTCGAAATACTTGCTTCCCTTCCATTCGCGCGGAGCATGGAGGCGGTGGCCTTTGGGGTATTGCCGCCCTCCTGCCCCCACTATCATTCTACGAGGTGGTTTTCTAACTTTCTTGGCTCGAAACTGTATGGAGTTGGCTTCGCCATTGGGAACGAAAACGAAGCTTTCCTCCAGCCGTTCACCGGTGTTGGTATTCACGCACCTCTATTTCGGGTGAGTACTGCGCCGCCTGGTTGTTATTAAGAAGGAGGGTTTGGCACAAGCCGGTCCGAGACAAGCCAGGTCGAGAGAGCTCGGCCTGGACGATTATTGGGCTCCAACAAACTTGCGGTTCGCAGGCTCGGCTCTATCCGGTCAAGCTTTCGTGGTGTCATGTATAATCACTCGCATCGGGTGTGGGTTTTTTTTACTGTTTATCGACTCTGCTGAAGCTCAGGGGTTTCTATTTTCCCCAGTTCTGCTACCAGGTTTTCTGATCGTATATTGTGTTTCCCTCTCTCTCCTCCCTCGGCGCCCCATTCGGATTCGTTTCAGCCCTTGCTCGCTCTCTCATCCTTTGTCCCTGGGTTGGGTTGCGGCCGAACACTTGTCCAAACGCTCCCCCTATGCTCCAGGTGCGACAGTGTTGACTTACTTACCCTGGTACGGTAATTTTTACAACCTCTGCTGGTTGCTTGCTAGATGCCAATATCTCCGATACGATAGGCGCCCGCGTTTATACCATACATCTACTAGGGCTCGAGCAAATTTCTCCAAGCCAGGCTGGCAGAAAATCGAGATTGTGTGGTTCGGGGCACTGGCCTGAGCTAAAGTTAGGAGCTAGCCTGTCTCGTACTAAATGCTAATTGAGGTTAGTGTGATGCTATTTGATTGTAGAGGTCGTGCCCAGAATAAAAAGCGCTAGAATAGAACGGAACAATATATCAATTCGTGGTCTCATAAGTAGAATAGCGAACTCCAGACGTCATACCTAATACCAAAGAAGTGTGTATGTCCGACTCCGTTGGCTGAATCTTTGCATGGATAATCACTCACTTATTGGCCGGCGCGCGCACCGGTCGGGTCTAAAGTGCCCTGAACCCCAGGTTGGAATAGCGCGCCACGTCACTACGACCCGTAATTCGTTCCACACGATCATTACTCTTCTTATGATGCCTCCTTTCAAAGTCGTAGCTAACCTCTCCCTCACTGGCTCAGCCGTTATGCTTGCTATCATACCTCTTCATATTTCGTTCCGCCTAGCGCACTACTTCTAACTTTTACTTGTTTTCTTCACGACCTTGCTAATTTCCCCATCCAATCGTTTCTCCCTCCCCCATTACCCCTTCCTCCTTCCCTTCTGTCCATGCTGTTCGTTTCCTCCCCTTAGTTAGCGAAGAATCTCTTTGAACCGTGGCGAGCTGCCCGGGCTCCTTGATCCGCCCCTTCTTCGGGTCCAGGATTCTGGGCCCGATGACCGAAATAGATCTTTCTCCAAGCTTAATTGTCTAGTCCATTATCGACAACGCCGATAGCGGCACATATTATGCTTCGCTTCATCCGGTTTTGCCCCCCTTTTATGGACGGAACGCCTTCTCAGCACCGATGGTCTCTCGACTACTGCCAGTCCTATGGTGGGGCCGTATCCCGCACTGTAGTAGCTAAGGAAATAATTACAAGTCTTTGTGCTAGTGTCCTTCTTCTCGGCTGGGATACGGTGCTGCTCCTGTTGAAAATAATGGCTGCGGAGGCAATGATTTACGGCGAGGATTTTACGCAGTGGGGTGGACCGCTTGATTATGATGACTTGATGAAAGGAAAGGGAAGACTTGAGGAAAGTTGCGCATAGGAAAAAAGGTGTCAAGCGAGAGAGGACAAGAAAGGAAGGCAAAACAAGGGGGGTGAAACATTTTCATAGTTTGCGCGCCCTTTGGATAGTGCGTGCGTATGCCACAGCGGCCTTCCGAGTGACGCCATTAAACACCCGTTTCCAACATCTGCCTTGACTTCAAAAGCGAGTGATAGCCTATGAATAATGCCAAAATCTATTGCTAGGCTAAGGCCCTGTTTGGCAGGCCAACTTTTGTAAGGTTTCCCAAACTGCGTTTTGTAAGGTGTGCCAAGCCGTAGTTTGTAAGGTATGGTTTGCCAAATGAGAGAAGGAGCTTTTTTATAAGGTAGACACTACACATGTGTGGGTGGCTACTTGGGCTCAACCCTAAACAGAAGTGGAGTAAATAACATTATTATGATAGAGTAGTAAATCGAGTTTATTAGAGGGCAAACCCCCATATTTACCAGTCACCAGTCTGTTTTCAAAACTCTCTTAAACCCTAAACTACACTGCTTTTAAACCGTAGTTCATAAGGTTCCCAAACTCTGCCTTTCAAACAATGTGCTGCCAAACACGGTTAACCTTACAAAAGTGGGCCTAAGGCTTATATGAGCCGGCGCATGGCGAGCAATAGGGGCATTTGCCCTTCTATGGCTTGTAAGAGGAGGAGTACAAGTTCTAAACAGTACTAATTTTTTGGAAGAAACAGCTGTGGCTTAGGCATAAAAAGGGGGTGTAGTTTTAAAGGAACAAGTCTGCAATCGTGATGC
>Ga0307510_10002389_pt1 | contig 21276 bp, 17 predicted proteins | sample 12_EM_MG_FD_207224 | JGI IMG/M metagenome (GOLD analysis project Ga0307510, IMG submission 207224) | Populus trichocarpa ectomycorrhiza microbial communities from riparian zone in the Pacific Northwest, United States - 12_EM | ecosystem: Host-associated > Plants > Roots > Unclassified | place... | reverse complement strand
GGTTTAAGATTACAATATTTAATTAATTAATTACACATCAATTAATATATATATATATATAAAAATGAATCAGGACAGAATATGTCTAATTAAGATGATTACCACCCACCAACATTAGGGCTTCAAGTCTTGAATTGAATATATTATATATGAATGTACGCTATCATTAACGTTCAGATAATTGCATGAGCTATTAATTGTCTCATCTTTTTTCACATAGAAACCTCCAAGATGGTACGAGCGATGCCTTGCGAAATGGACAAATTTTCCCGATCTTAATTTCTACCACAAGTGCATGTATCAATATATACATGGATTTGAAAGTGAGACATCTCCACTATTATATATATATAAAGATTTGAAAGTGAGTGAAACTTCGTCCCTTCGTGTTTGTTTAGTAGCAGGATGTTAAAGTTTTTTTTAAAAAAATTGATTTTCAATTAAAAATATATTAATGTCTTTTTAAATTTTTATTTTAAATATCAACACATCAAAACGATCTAAAAATACATGATAAAAATATTAATTTAATATTTTTTCAAGCCAAAAAACAATTTGAAAAACATTTTAAAAAACAAGTTGAAGCATATTACCAACAAAATTGAACCCGGTACAATTTCCAAGTGCGCATGATAAATAGTTGATTAACATACCATGTCTTATCTTCTTTACAATAATACATTTATTATCTAGCTAAAGATTAGTGAAAATGACAATGATTCATGTCATGATGGGTTCCACAAAATATCAACAAAGGATTTGAACCATGTGATGGAGAGATATAAAATAAAGTCAAAGGTATAAAAATTATAATCCATCACACGGTTGCATCATGAAAATATTGCTAAGAATCAAAGGGAAGGAAGAAAGAAAAACGGGGGTTTACAAGGCGACAACAAGAGTGGACCCTTGGGAAACAAAGGGACGATGGGTAAGTGGTTGGCTGTGAGCTAGTAGCAGTGATGGTGAATATTTGGTGGGACGTCGGACGCTTGGGAATCTAGCTAGCAAGAGAGGATGATAAGAGAAGAGAATTATGCGTGGCAGAGATGAGTTTTATATTGTTAATGGCGTTTGTTTGTAGGGTAAATGATGAGCCATGTGCATGCAAGAACAAACACTATTTCATTAACCCTTTCGGGTCCCTCCACTCTCCCATAACATACCCCTTCTCTCATTCTTCAAATCTTGATAGCAACTGCCCCATGGCTTTTTGTAGGTAGCTGTTGTTTTAGCCCTGTAATGCCTTGATCGTTGCCCTAATCAATGATCGTCTGCTCACTTGTAATTCCCTTTCACGTTTTAGTTACTACCAATCAATTGTTTCTTGCATGTGATCACCGGCCGGCCGGTATGCTTTCCTCTCTCGTGATATTGAACTCCTTACACTTCATGCGCATGCAAAGAATTAAGTGTCGACATCCATTAATTCAGATCATCGTTCGGTGGGTGAGCCAGATCGATCTCTCTGTCATGGTCTAGATAGATAAATAGCACATAAAATTTAAAAAAAAAAAACACTACAGAAAGGCAATACCGGAAGCACCGAGGAAGATACCCTACAGAAAATGTGAAAGGGATGCTTAAGATCAAGAATGTACTTATAAATGTTGGGATAGCTAGCGATAAAGGGTATTCCGAGTGATGAACAGACGAGAAAAAGATCCAGCTTCAATATCCTATTCAAGATCACCCATGACTTTTCCAGTTAATGGCTCCTGGTGTTAATTTGCATTATTGAATGTTTGATTGAGTAGGATCTGCAGGTAGTGCATGATCAGTAGCATCCCAAAAGTACATTGCTAAAACCTCCAAAAAGGCAGAGTGAATCATGTGGGGTGTGGCCATTATTTGGTACGCAATTTCTTGACACGCTGTTCAATCATCAACAAGTTTAAACTAGCTTCAGATCAGGAGAGATTACAAAAAGGGAAATTAAAACGTTTTTGTTTTGTTTTATTGATAAGGATATATATATTATTTGGTCAGATTTAATGTATCAAGACTAATTTCTTTTTCCATTTAGTTTTGTTTGGTGACAAGTACATTCATCATAAAATATCTTTTGCTTTTATATTTATGACTGGAATATTTAAAACATGAATAACAAATTTGATTGGTGTTTGTTTTCGTGGAAGAAATTATTTTTTTAAATATTTATTTCACTGAAAAAACATTAAATTTATGTTATGTAGGTACTCTAAAATGATTTTGATGTTAAAAAAATAAAATTCAATTTAATATATTTTCAATTCAAAAATATTTCAACACACTCATAATCAATGTTTCTGTTTTTTTGTCAAGTTAAAGACTTTCATATCTTGTATAGAATTTTCTTGAAATTTATTTTTTAAAAAATTATTTTTCAACAAATAAACGGGTCTAAGTAAATTATAATGATGATTAAGAGAATCGAGAGAATTGATTCTTGAAAATAATAAAACTATATCTATTTAAAGCAACACAATAATGCAAAGGAAGGAATGTTTAGAAAAAGGAATTATTATGATATTGAAAAACCTTAAGGTAGTCAGAGACACCATGATCCTTGATTTTTGAATGACACAAAACACTTGACATATGAATTATGAATTATGATGCCCTAGAAACTACAAAGTGACTGTGCAAGAGGATCTCTTTGTCTGATTATAGGCAGCCAGCCCTTTCATGAGTTCTCGGATATTCTTGTACTTCATGAATTCTCATTTCCGCATCTTAATTAATTCTTGCAAGCATGAAATATGAACGATCTTTTTTTTAAAAAAAGTTATAAATACTCGAGATATTTTACATGTCAATTGAAATTATATTTAATAGTTATATTCTTACTTATAATCTAAAATGTGTGGGAATTTTAATGTGGAGACGACAATGTGTATTTTTCAAGAATTAATTTTGATCCTCGAGGTTTTATTTTATGCAATTTCATCATAATTGAAGGATAATTGTTGTTGATTTCTTAGTTAATGATGAAATTAAAAGAAGAGGGATCGGAATGAAAAAGTTATCAAACATGGATCGTGCTAGAAGTTTTGAAAAAGATACACTTTGATCCTCAAATTTAAAAAATTACACAAATTATACAATTTCAGTACCTCGATATTTTCCAATTCATTTTTTGTATAAGAGTTTATTTTTGTTATCTTTTAATTCCTTATTGAGAGAGGAAAAAAAAGAGGTCAGTAGATTTCGGGTGACACCGATTTAGGCCACCACAAATATCGATATTTGTGTCAAATGATTTCATTTGATGAGAAAAGCTCATATTATGTGTTTTTTTTTTTTTTACTTTAAAGTTCATGAAAAAATAGATCTGACCTCGGTCATACTTTTTATTTCGAGTTGATTTCAGTTTTTTGAACAATTTTTTGGGTTTTTTGAGGCTATTAATATGTCTATCACAATTACTAAGGTATTTTGGGTTAAAAACAGGTTTTTTGGTAAAAAAAACCTGAAGCCCTACTTTTCCAGCCACCACAGTGCCCAGAATCTGGGCAACTACAGACGACGCGTTGTTTGCCTCAGCATACAACATATTATCTAATTTTTTAAAAAAAAACATTTGGGACAAACGACATGTTATTCATCTAGATGGAGTAAAAAAAAATAATGGCCATTCACACGGGCCAGGCGGCCGAGCCTTTTCTAGATTTAGTAAAAAAGTTATTGATTTTCATACTAAACAATATAAGTTTTTTGAATTTACTTCTAAATAAAATAAATTTACAGAAAATCCCATGAAAACCCTCTCAATTCCTCTCTATTTCTATACAACTCCTTATAGAAAAAAAAAATTGATCTGGGTAGTTGTTGTCGATGATCAAGTTTAATTAAAAAGAGATTTGAGTATTTCTTTTTATATTTAGCTATTTTTCCATAATAAGAGTAAAAGAGAGGAGTTAGAAGGATTTTTTAGAGTTTTTTTCAACAATTTTTCAATAAAACCCTAATAGAAGGGTATTTTTTAAAAATCATATTATTTAAGGTGAAAAATCAAAGATTTTTCTGTTGAAAGGGCATTTACTTTTTAACTAAATCTAGGAAGTTTTTAGCAATTTGGCCTACTACGTAAAAGCCCTTTCAATGAATCAGAAAAAAAGGAAAAGAAATAGCCAGAGTCACAGAAGTACTGCTACCATTTAAAGGAATAGCAGCAACGGATATGTTTTGGGTGTTTAATGGTTACAAAATGGAGGAATTATGGCTGTTACAATCAGAATTAATTCATGGAGGTTGGAAGAATAATAACAGAGGCAGCTGAGTAGGTGGTGTTGGTGAGGGTAAAATGATACCACCATTAATAACCTCTCCTCGAGCCATAGCATGAAGTTACAGTCACTGCTAGAATTTGGGTGGTCCCATGAACCTGTGCCATGGCTTAATTTAGCCTTTATGCCTCAGGCGTTGGAAAAAGTAACATAGCCATAGCCATTGATGAAAGTGTGAAGCTAGAACGAAAGCTACACACGAGCATGATTATGGGGGGGGACATAGGTAATGGTGATGACTAAATGTTTGGTTTGGAGTCACACACCATGTGGCTCGTAGCACTAGACCTTGGGTTTCACTTCATTTCTTCTCTTTCCCTCCCTCGATGATCACACTCTTGACTTTCGATTGCTTTTGGTTCTTGTCACTGTAAAAAGGAGTTCTTTAACCTGTATTATATATTATACCACCTTCCTCTTCCTTCCAAGTTCCATCTTGTTTTTTCATCACCATCCCATGAACAATACACACACACACACACTTCCTTTTTGGGTGGCTGTGATGTGATGCGATGCTTACCCACTTCAAGATGTTGTAAAGGACACCAAATTTGCAACTATTCTCTTTGGTTTCACATGCAATGAGCGGTTCTTGCACCTTGTTTGTGAACCATTATTGCATGGGAGAAGGTAATGAATGAGCCATGGTCCCTGGTGGTTAGATCAGTAGAGAAGATATACAGCTCTCCTCTATTGAACCAGGTCCATAAATCAGATCACTTGCATCATATGTGTATAATAATGACTTTCTTATCAGTCCAGCTAGTGTTTTCTTTTATCACAGTTCGTCTACCGATATTCATAATTTCATATACCAAGACTAAATCCATTCTCAATAGGGTTTTAAGCAGGTAAACTGTTTGAAAATGTATGTTCTTACATAAAAAAATATTTTTTATGATCTATCTCAAGATTTGTTGCTGATAATAACGTGGGGAACATCCAAGATTATTATTAATTGCTAGTCAAGATCGAAATATAATATTACCACCCTGAAAGATTACCAGAATACAAAAATGAAGCCGTACAAAAGGGAAAGAGTTCATCTCTATAAAAGAATAAATAAAAGGGAAAAGGTGGATGGAGAAGCATGCCAAGCTCCATAAAGGTTAGACATTTTCCAATAACGTGTGAAGAGGGAGTTAAAAAGCCAAATAAACAGAGCATGTGATTCATGGAAATTCTGGACGTGAAAGCATAAAAATAGAACGAGAAAAAGGCAAAGAAAATGTATGCTCTGTTTGTTAGAGAAAAGATCCAAATCCTTTTTGGGATGCTTTGTTTTTTGTTTTGATTGAAAAAAGAAAAAGAAAAGAAGTGAGAGCAGCTGCCAGAATCACACACAGCCAGAGGGAAAGAAGACAGTTCTGCAATGATCTTTCCTTTTCATTCCCTTTTCTATCCAGAGCGGCGCGGATGCTTACTACTTTTATCATAGTGGGGATCCAAACACAAGTCCAACGACTATAATTAACTTGCTCTACTCAAAATCAAATCTTGTCCTGCTGGTCTAAGAAGTTTGATTCTTCTGCTGCTTCTTTCGACTTGATGAGTTCAAGTACTGGATCTTAAATGAATGGGTGTTTCTTCAATGGAACAGGATGGGATTGGTAGCATATTTCTTTTTCCAATAAACATTTCTTTAAAACTATACTTTTAGTGTGAAAAGACAAGATCACAAGCTTCATATTTTACAAGTGCAGTCGATGGATGTAGAGCCGAGTTTTCCAAGGACCATCATCCAATAAAAACACACACAAAATCCACAACTCTAACTCAGATAACAGCATCAAAAACCAAGAAAACGAAAAGAGGATCTCATGCATGTCCAGGAAACTTTTCAGCTCTTGAAGAACATAAATTTGCACCTATCCATATGCCTAAGCATGAGCTCCCAATTCCAGTAGTAAAGTGTGACTAATGGCATCTGATCCTGGGCCAATGAATTGAATGGGACCTGAGATTCAATCAAAACAGATAATCAATCACAAAGCACGATGATATAAAGTGCATGTTTTACAAGGATTAAAGCGTATTAAAACTCCTATCAAGATGGCGAAATAAAGGATACTGTTTGATAAATTTATGACTCACCAGGACTAATGTAGCGATTATTGATTGCCCACTCATTCTTCAGGGATTCAAATTTTTTGAAAGGGCCACCTGAAATTTCATTGATAGCATGTAAAATTTGCTGAACAAGTTTCTAGTTTGAATCCATGTTAGTGATCAGTGCAGAAGCCATTTATAATGAATGATACAGAGGTCATAGTTACTATCAGAAGTGAGATGGCACTACGTATCAAACGATTAAAGAGAGGAGTGAATAGAAAAGAATTTATACCTTCGAGTTCCACCATTGCCTTCTTGATCACAGGCTTGAATTTACCTGCAAAAGAATAAATGTATATAAATTTGATAACCTTTTTATCATGAAAAGGACAGGGAACTCCAAAATGTCACTAGATTGGTCAACTAAAAGTTCTGAGAACTTTTTGAAGCTTATATTAGATCTCCATAACCCAAGGTCCTAATGCAGAATACTTTAGCCCATGACTTGATTTGTATATTCCAACCAGGAAATGAATGTGCCATAGTCAACACAAACACGACTGTCCAAAAAATGCTAAAGAACAGGAGAATACCATGTCTCCTCTCTACGTCCATCAAAGAAGTCAACGCAGTCCCACCAACAGTCCATTCTGCAACAGGAGCGCCCAAATTCCCAACCTGGAGACATAACAATATTAAATTAAAATATTAATTCAGCAGTGCCAGAACTTTCATGTTGCAAAAACAGCACAACTTTTTAGTAGTCTTATAGCACTCAGAAAAGACAAAATAAAACTAGAAGGAGAAGGAAGAAGAAAGAAGCAAATAAACAATGTTACAAAGGTAGAATCACTCACCGACGATATCAGCCCAGTTTTTCCACTATGAAGGAGAGCTCCAGCACCATAGCCCAAAGCATAGCAGTATGTAGCATCAAAGTTTGTTGGCAAACCACATCTTCCTTCATACCTAAGTACAATCCAAATATCAGGAAATCTATAACTAATCCTGCACTAATTTTTTCATTACATTCCAGGATAGGAACAATGTCAAATGATTTTTCCAAACAGATCATGTAATATCAGACCTAGAAAAATACTGACTCAAAATGGAGATTAAATTTGTAGTTAACAGAGATAATTACCCGAAGAAGTGGGACTGTCCTTTGAAAATGCAATTGGATTGACCTATCTGCTTCCTCTTCTCCAACTCAGTCTCAACCATTTGAATAAGCATTTTCTCTGTCTCAATTTTGGCAACCTTAAGGTAAAAGCAAAGATATGAATGAATAATGATGCCAGCTTAATTCAAATGGTGAAAAACAGACATAAAATGGGACATAGAATAAATACCTGGACATTTCCATGTGGATCTCTTTCAAGCATCAATTGTTCTTGAATTGCTGGTGGCAAAAATTCAAAAAGCTGCAGGGATTGATTTGTAAGTTTCTTTTTCCACAGCCCATCTTCATCTACCACATCATGTGCCAAAATTTCATTTAGTTCCGCTATAAGGTACTGAACCTGAAAAGAAACACCCAATAAACATTGCCACTTCAATAGATAGCTGTAGATTGAAAAATGAACATTACATTAAGATAAAAAAAAAATAGGAGCAGTGCCACTAAAGTTAAAAAAAAAAAGTAACCTACCTCAGGAATGAAATCAATTAAACCTTCAGGAACAAGAATCACGCCATAGTTATATCCAAGATCAGAACGTTTACAGATTATATCAACTATGTAATCTGTAACATTTTTCAGTGTCAGCTGCTTTGCAGCAACCTGCAACAAGATAAAACAGGGTAAGAGAATGTATATGGGAAGCTTTTCTTCAAATGAAAATAACTGAACTGCAGATACCACCAAAATGATTTTTCCTGAGAACTTTTGAAAATTCATATCTATCAAAGTAAGCACTCTCATTTGACAGCCCATTGCAGGGCCAATCAATTACTAAGCTTTGCAATCAAAAGTCAAAATAACCTCAACTTTCCCATATCAACTTGAGCATCAATTACTAATGAGGTTAAGTCAAAGGATCAGTTTGGACAAGTCAGCTAACATAAAATGGAGACCATAATTATATGCAACAAAAGAAGGATACAAGGTACTTGAAACTTGTCAGAGTCCAAAGCAGTCACCAACTATGGAACGGAGGTTTTTTCACAGAGATGCAAAACACGTGATACACTGATAAATTACCAGTAAGCAAACTCAACAAATAAAATAATTGAAACTAAAGAAACAAATTAACATAAGTACCTCTTCTCCAATGATGGTGATGTTTGGATGAGTTTGCAAGGCACACTCCAATGTAATGTGTGAAGCTGCACGTCCCATAAGCCGGACAACTGCAGCAAACACAAATTAAGAGTAATCATTACTTTTAATAATTGTTAATATGTACAATATGCCTGTGTACATTCGAGGTAGTATGGAGAAAGCAAATTCATTATAGCATATTGAACTCAATTTGACACAACAGGTAGTTTAAGCTGTGTGGTTGCATGAGAAACTAAAGATTTCAGGAAGAAATACAACAAAGTGACAACATGGAAAATACAGAAGTTAGAGCCAGCTCAAGCACAGGTACTTGGTGAAAGAACATGAAAGCACAGTTTAAATTGCCATCTGCACAATACTATATGGAAGGAAAATCGAACACAATTAGCTAACCTTAATATCATATTCACTTCAAATTCATTAACAGAGAAACGGATTATTTGGAGAAAAATTATGTATTAACTTACAATGATAATATTTTCCAGTTGATCGAGCATCAATCATGACATTTCCAATCATTTCTGAATATATCTGCATGCACCAAGATTATTATCAATGTTCTATAGCATTAAGTTAGTGACAAAAAGGATATCTAACTACCAATGGCATTAGGATTGGTTGTGACTGCATTCCATGACAGCATTATTGAGAACGCAGACAAAATAAGTTGACTGTACACGCTATTAGAATCAAACTGAAAAGACTTGCAGCATGGCATGGGAAGGATAAGATTGAAAACTCCAAAAATAGTTAATCAGAAATACAAATTGCATACAAGCAATAATATTGATTCAGCAGGGACTTCACTGTTGAGTGCGCAAAATAAACATCCATGAAATAGAACAACTCAGGCATGGTAGGCCAAGCAAGTGTTAAAGGCAAGTGCAAAGACTAGCCCTGCACACACACAGAGAGGCACATATGTGCGCGTAAATATATACTGCACACGTGTGCACATGCAAATATAGATACAGGTGAAGACCATGAATAACAAAATTGAGATTCTACATTCTATAAATAAAGTGTCGAGCTTTGGGAAATTCACATTTGTATAATGAAATTCTATACGATATATTGACATTTTTAGGAGAGTCAATAAAATGAAACAAATAGGGTTAAAAGTAACAAATTTTCTAGAAAAGATAAACAAGTGTAGCTCAATCGTCAATAATCTGTAAGGTTTTATATACAGAGATAATTTTTTGTGCTTCAAGCATGGAGTTTCCATCCAATCACACATAATTTTTAAGCAGATCTTCATGAAAGAGTACAATCAAGTAATTCCAACAACAACTACATTTTTTACCATGTAATATAGGGAAAATCTGATATACTAACATTTTGATTAAAATAGAAAAGAATACTTATAATTACCTTGCAAGCAGTATCAAATCCAAAACTGGTAGGAACCTCCTTGGATTTCAAATCACCATCAATGGTTTTTGGGCATCCCATCACCCGAGTTTTCAAACCTTTAACCCTGATTGAACAATAAAGGAAACAAAATTTATACCAAAAGGGCTCCTGGTAGTTGAAAAAAGTTCTCTTCTCATTCCACAGTATTAACATCCCAATTCAAAAAATATTCCAACAACAAACTTTCATCAAGGCATACCAGAAGTCTTCAGCAAGGAGGCAAGCATTTGTGTTTGAGTCATCCCCACCAATAACAAGAAGCCCATCCAAGTCCAGTTTCTTTGCTGTTTCTTCAGCTTGTTTGAACTGCAGTTCACACCCATTAATCCTCAGCAAGTCTTAAAAAAAAAAAAATCACGAAACCTACAGAAAAAAGTCTCCACTAGGAACAAGTATGGAAATAGTCACCTGCTCAGGCGTTTCAATTTTGTCTCTTCCACTGCAGATCATATCAAAACCACCCTAAAATAAAGGATACAAGAATAAAATCAGATACAAACTTCCACTTAATACTGCATGTACACCCGTAAAAAAATGGATGGACATTCAATAACCATATTAGAATGGAGTGAAAACAAGTACAGGACAAGAAAAGAATGAGACCCCCCCCATGTTTAAAAACTTTCACACAGGAAGCCTTCAAATTGCACTGAACCAGTTAATAATCCAACATCTAAAGTAACTACACCTCATATCGCAATTACCAATACACACTCTCGAAGCATCTCAATCACTAAACTCTCTGCATTATTAACTCAAAACCATCCCACATAACTGCAAAATTAACAATTTCCAATAAAAATATACTTACAAAAACATTGATCCAACTTACAATTCGAAACCATCCCACATTCACATAAAAAACTTGAAAAGAGGAAAACTTTACCTGATTTCTATAAGGATAGATATAGTCGGCATTCAATTCAACATATTTGCACTTCATGATCCCAGCTGGACCTCCCTTAAACCCATACAATACACTTCCTTTCGCCCGGTCCTGCAAATAATCTAAACCGCCACCGCCACCAACCAATCACAAACCCCACGATACCAAACCATAACAGCTACATTTCGTTCAATAAGATGACTTACCGAAGATTCCAGAAATAACATTATGACCACCAGGTGCTTGTCCACCGGACAAAACCACACCGATCTTCAACTTCTGATCTGAACTCAACGTGTCCACATCGTTTGGCACCAACTTTGCTGATGGTTGCCCAAACAGATTCGGAAACAGCTTCGCTATCTCATCTGCCAAAAAAATATATCAAAACTTCAGAGATTTAATTAATTAATTAACGGTTTAATCAGCACAACACTGATCAATCTGTGAAAATAGGGAAGTTAGGAGAGATGAAAATGACCAGGATTGCCGGCGGCGGAACTACGAGTGCCGTCGACGATTTTGAAAGGGTTTTTTAGGACAGAAGGTAGAGGGAGCGCGTGATCGATACGGCTAGATTGGACTTCGCTGTAAACAGAAGCAAAGCGACCGCTGGCCCGAGCGGAGTCGCCGTTAATTACAAAAGCAGGAGCCATCTTTGGCAGTTACATACACCTAACTGAACTCTCACTTTAGTTTTTATTTATTTATTTATTTATATATATTGTGAGAGAGAGAGAGTGAGAGCGTTTTGTTTTGGTTTCTGGGGTCTCAATGGGATTTCCGCCCAAAATAGTCCCTAAAGTCTTGACATGTAGTCAATCGAAGCCTAATTAACTAGTTGACTTTCTTTCATCCACAAGTACATGGAAGGATAAAGGTGGGAGTGTGGGTGTAAGAAGGGAAAATACCAGCCTTAATTTGACAGATATTAAAGAAGAGTAACTGATTTGAACAAATATTCCTAATCGAGGGACCATGTGGGGGGGGGGGAATTGCGAGATGTCTCTAGATATGGATGACTAGAGTGTTAGACGTGGCGTGTTGTAAGAATTGATTGGGTACAAATGCACGGTTCGGATTCTTTTGTTGAGTTTGCTGTGGGTACCTAACCACTGTGCTGTTGTTGTTGGTGGGCGGCGCGTGTTCTGTAAACGCTATAGGATATTCCAGGATACTTATTGGATAATGATCCACAATGATCCCAAGCAAATTACGTAATTGTTTTTGTGTATATGATAAAAATAAATTAAAAAAAGTTATTAGTTATTATAGTATTGTTTTTTTAATTTGAGTGAAGAGTTGATGGTATCCAGTATTGTCTTTTACATGGCTGGAAGTAGTATTATTATTTGTTACGGTGTGTCTGGTATAATAGTATATAATATTTTTAAAATATTTATTTAAAAATATATTAAAATAATATTTTTTGGGGTTTTTTTTATTAATATATTAATTTAAAAAAAAACTAAAAAAAATCCAATTTAATATTTTAATATTTTTTTAAAGATAAACACATTTTTTAAAAGAAATTAAAAGTAAAAGCTGCTACAGAAAGTGATAAGCACAGGTAATTGCACAATGTGCTTGGTGTTGTTTTTCTATTTTCACTCAAGTGGAAGCAAATACTATTAAGTAATTGTTTGATTGCTATGTTGAAACGATTGGATCCCCTGTTTCGAAATCACAGATTCTAAAATTGTCTCTGTCTGCGTCCCTACCAAAAAAAATTTGGAATTTCCGCAAAATGAAATTGTCTCTGTCTCAGTTAGTAGCATGCTTTAGGCTATGGAAGTTCCGCAAAATGAAACAAACAATTCAAGGAAAGGCCAGTTTCATCTCCTCTCTGCCGCGTTGCATTCACTGAAGCTACCTTGCTGGTATTATTCAGTGTAGAAGCAAATGCTCTAGCTATGAAAGTTTCTGCCCAAATCCTGCTCAGGTACTTGGAATACAGACTACACAGTGAACAGAGGTCGAAGATAGGTTGCTTAGTGGCTAGCCGATTCGCCTTCCTCACCTAACGAAAAGTAGCCATTCTTGTGAACATTGTAATGAGTTATGGGTCGCTGGTTCTCCCCTTTATCTGTCCTACATGTTCTGAAAGGTCAGGGAACAGTTGTCATTTGATTAGTCTACACTGCTTCTTTAATGGCAATGGCCTTTAGGCTTTACCTTCGATGCTAATCATTGCGCCAGCATGTGGTGTGTAGCATTTAGATGACAATAAGTTGCTTTAAAGAGATAAGCAAATCCATTAATTAATTCAGAACAAGATTGGTTATTCATGGTGTACCACAATGATTATCACATGCTAAACATTTCCATTTGATCTTTGTTAACAAGGAGGAATCCATTAAAGAGATCGATTCCCCTGTCTAGCTGTGAGAATCCATGTAAGATTTCTTCCATGATTGCATCAACCCTTCATCGATTCAGTTCATCTCATCATCTAGAAGTGGTTACAGAGGAGAATCCTGGCTACATTATGAAGCAAAACTCAAGAATTAAAACATGCTTTGTCTCTCATCCACCCACAACCTTCCTCGATAATCATTATGTTAATTATCGCCACATGGACCACCGTCATCAGAATGTGGTGATGTAGTTCACTGTTATTGCCTCAAAAATCGTCAGAACAGATCTAGAACTGGATCGCAGCTCTTTGATTACCATAACCTGACAACTAGATGCTACATGAATAAATCTTGCATGGCATTTATGTCGTCAGCCATCCCAAATCGTCACTTCCCTATTTCATTATCAGTATCCTAGGGCAAAGCTTGCTGCGAACACGAATGTACACAATTAGGTAAAGGACTGGAGCTAGAACTTCCTAACGAGCTGTTCTTTCGAACTTTTAGAAGAGGAAAGCTAGGCCAACGGTTAATAATTGAAAGCCTTTATTGAGACTCGAGAGAGAGGGTGCTTTCTACCTTAACTAGCAAGGATGGCTTCTTTAAAGATGGGAGCATGTGGGTCAAAAGGAATGTCTTTGCCCCATAATTTAATGGATAATCACTTTAACATCATCTTCAAATTCATGATTAGCCCTCCCCACCATGCCAACAACAGCCTTCGCTTCAATCCTTGAAAATGCAGCAAGTACACCCGAACTGATTCGTACCAGGCACGTGACACCAACCAAGAATTCTGTCAAGGCAGTGCTTCCTTTCTTAATACAGTATCTTAATTTAATCCCATAGGCTTATTGGAACCTCATACTTTCAAAAGCATGCCACCTAACACTGCCATATCAAGGGAATTGTTAAAGGTCTAGTTCACATCATAATCACTAGCTCAATTAAAAGACCAAATGTGCTTGCTTTTCTTTCTCAGACAACCAACCTACTAATCTCATAAGTTATGTGTACCTCTTTCTACATTCAAGACATAATCATGCCTGATCTGACCCACTTGCCAATTGTGCATAAATCATTTTGTTTTTGTGCAACTCTTCCTTCATAGCTCCCTGGTTCAGGATGAAAGCATCCAGGGTAGACAAGAAGCAAAAACTTCAGCAAAGAGGATGCAAGGCCTTTTGTTGCAGTTGCAGACTAAGTGTCTCTTCTTCTGAGGAAGCTGAGAGCTCGAATCCCGATCGGTTTGCATCGATCTCAAGCCTGGCACATGCGATGGTACAAGAGAGACTAGACCAGATGATTAGAGAAAGGCAAGAGGCAAGACAAAGAGAGAGAAGAAGGAGACTAAGAAGTGATGGGACCAAGTTTATAGTAATGGTAGCTATGGAGAAAAGCTCTTACGATCCAAGAGAAGATTTTAGAGAGTCCATGGTTGAGATGATCATGGCAAACCGGCTACAAGAGCCAAAAGATCTCCGTAGTCTGTTGAATTATTACATGTCAATGAACTCTGAAGAGTATCATGGAATGATACTGGAAGTTTTCCATGAGGTTTGCACCAATCTGTTTTTATGCTGTAAATGCCATTGATGGACAATCTTGAGAAATCTTTTAGATGTTAGTGTTGTTAGTCAGCATTCTCGGTGGATGGTTACTCGGAAGGTTCAGTCCTGCCAAGTAAGAGAGTAGTCTTATGTTAATAAGTATGCTGTAATGCTACAACAAACAGTACTATCCAAAGCTCAATCAGAATAGTCAAAAGGTTATTTATCTTGATTCGCTTCAAGAGATTTCGACATTGAAGGTTGAATTCAGTACTAGGTTTTTGCAGATCCATTTCATGGAGTTAATGCTTGAACTGTTATTAACTTGTAGTGCTGATAAATATTTGAACAGAACATGTAAGCAAATTATTCACTTGGAAATGATTCTTCAATGCACCAAAGTTATATATATTTAGGGTTTAGAATAGCTAGCCAAGTTTAGATTCGTCATTTTGTATATTGAACTCACCCTGTCTCAAGCAAAATGTAGGAAGCCAAGTTCAGATTCATCATTCTATATATTCATCTGACCAAGTTTCAAATAAAATATATTGTCGTGAATAAGAAAAGGAGGGACCAGGAACAAGAACTTAGTGGTTAAATTTACACCCTGTTCCAAGAATGGATGAATTTTATTAGAGAATAATATAAATTATATCTTGGGGACTTACTTAAAAGTTTAAGTTTTTAGGTTGAATTGGTTCTTTGATATGATATCAGAGCTTAATGATCAAGTGGTCACGAGTTCGAATCTCACCATCTCTATTTATTTAATAAAAAAAATTAAGCACAAGGTAGTATAAGTCTGTGCAAGTTCAAGTTTGAAGGGCTTTCACTTGAGGATATGTATTAGAAAATAATATAAAATGTATTTTGAGACCTTATCTAAACGTTTAAGCTTTTATGTTGAATTGGTTTTTTTATAGCTTTTTTGTCCCTTGAAATTGTGAAGTTGTGATGCATGTGAAAGCAGCCAAGTTGCCTTAATGATGCATTAGGGCAAACAACACAATCATCTTGTCTACTTTCCTATACTCCCCTGACATACATAGACTGTCCTGCAGCTAGCAATAATGCAATCCCTTATACTTGCAAGTAAAGAACGTGACCGCAAATAACCTATCACACTCATCAGAACATTATATTATTTGGAATCCTTACGATGCAAAAATCAGTAACTTATTGCCTCATTCTTATAGACATCATACTTATAATCATCCATGGTGGTAGCTGTTTACAGACAGAAACCAAATACTTGGTGCTAATGGATACGTACATGACCAGCATCACGTACAGATTGATGAAGAAATTGTGAAGACTTTATTGTAGCATAATTATATGTGGGATATTTCATGGAAGATGTGCGAATCAGTGGATATTATAACTTTCCTTGTTGTATATCATAAGAATGATTGTTGCTCCAAATGCTACCATCAACATGGTCACAGAGAGGAAGAGAAATGTGATCAATCCTATCATCAACTTATCAGGAAGTGTATGCTTGAAATCTTTAAATCGAAATGGCGATGAGAGGATAGAGAAAAATGTAACTACTGATGTCAAGGAGAAGGTAAGGGAGAGCACGTCCGTTACAGTGAAAACCATACGAATAATGGTTTGTTGAGGAGGACAGGAACAACAATGCTCTGATTTGAACCTCCTGGAGCTGTGTAGGCTGCAGCAAAGGCAACGGTGGCAATGAGAACTGCCACCACGGAGCAGCCTTCCGCTGTGGTCTTTAGCCATTCTTTGGCTAAATTACGAAGTTCAGAATTTGCAGCAACGAAAAACCCTTCTGCAGTGAGCTTCTTAGTGCTCTCATGATTCAGGAAATGGGATGGAGTGAATTTTTCCACGCTGCATTCTCCCATGGATAAGCAAACAGAACATGTCTATCACCTCTTTATTTTATTTTTAAAAAAAGAAGAAATATAACATCAGATCATTGATCTTTTTAGTTCTTTCCTCTTACAAATCAATCATTTGTTATTTTTAAGATAAATTATTATGTAAACTCATCCGACGATATCAACAAAATGTGTGTAAATGGAATGAAATATTCCACAAGTCTACTCCAATGGCTTCAGGATTCAAGACTGATATGACAGTCGAAATATATTGTGCTTGCATGTGAAATATTTGTGATAGATATGCATAGCAAGAAGCTAAAAGTCATAAAGTTCACCTCAAACCAGAGCAACTCTTCCTGTAATAGGAATGCAGGGCCTTCCATCTTCTCATCAGATACAAATCCTTTCTCTTTCTTCTGATGGTGTGTACATTGGAATTCCCGTCGTTATCAAGCTTCCTTACCAGCCTCTTCATGGGCACTTCCATTCTTGCCACAAGTTCGAAGATCTGCAATTGGCGGTATTTGATTTCTACATGCAATACATTGCGGCCTTCATCATCAACGTGTTCAATACAGTTTGAGTATTTCTTCAACAATCTCCACACAGCCTGACTTTAAAGCCAGAATCAAAAGAGTTTCTTGAACACCCTCCATCTGGTATAGAGTTCTAATAGACAGCAGTACTTCTTGCCTTTCTTGGACTCCCTTTTCCCCACACCAAAACTTAACGAATCCATCTTCAGGCTCTTGTTTAAAAGCTGATGATGGGTTGCATGATAAAAGCTGAAGACCAGTCTTCCCATCGCCGTCTTTTTCACCGATTAAATGTCTGTAGTCCCATGCAATTGGTATGCCGAAGCTGTAGTCCGATGTAATTTGAATAAAAGAAAACAATTGAGCATCAGAATGACAACTTCATTTGTTGAAACACCAGATTCTGTTCTTCTATCACATTGCATTCTTAATTTCAGCCAAACATAATTAACTTGCAAAGTGGGGAAGAAATGAATATATAATTGATAGACAATGCTTGCTGATGACACCTAAAAAAACGGGAGGAAGAAATGAATTTATAATTGACAATGCTTGTTTTTTTTTATCTTGAGAAGTCAGAGCAGGTTCTTACCACCACCCATTAGTGCACACCTGCACACCACCTTTCTCCACCAACAGTAATTTCCTGCTAGAATGTTCTCTTAAAGTGCATTTATCTCTCTCGCCAATCATTCAAGAGCGACCAACCTCTTTAACAATGGCACAATAAAACACCACAACCAATCACAAGCCACTCACCACAAGGTACTTGCAACTCCATCCACCACAAGGTACCCGCATCCTTACTCTCTACTCCACACGAGGTAAGTAAATATAATCAAGGTCTATAAAAATCTCAGATCACAAGGTAAGTTAATGAATATATATATATAAAAAAAAACACAATACAAAAACAAGTACTCACATTACAAGGCCACATCTTCACATTACTACTTCTATGCTCTGGCTCCTACTCACATACTACACTACTCATTCTTTTTATTACTTGCTTCCATGCTCAATGTACTCATCTCTTTCTATATTTAATAACTTAAATGTTGAAGGGTCATGTATTTCAAAAAGAGACTTGTTTTGCATGAAAGCTCGTGAAAATCACTCCACTTGCCGAAGATCATAGCCCGTAAAAAGCCCAATTCAATATAAAGTTTTCAGGACTTCATCGCTTACCAAAATGCTGAGAAATAATGGCGATGTGAAGGACGGTGGTTTTATTACTTCTCTGGACAAAAAATTGCAGACCGGCTTTGTCGTATCCAGAGACCTTAGCAGCTAGAAAGTTAAAACATACAAGTTTTACGGTACCTGGTTGAACGAAAGAGAGCTTTCTCTGCATCGTGGCTGCGCATGCCTACCAATGCTGGGGCTCTCTTTAGCAATTTAACTACAATGGAAACAGCATGGTTTCTTGTGGCAGTCTCATGGAGGATTGTGTTTCCTACTCGATTTTGGTGAGTCAACTTGTCGAGATTATGGTAGGCAACTCATCTAGTAATTTTTCTACCGAGGCTGCTTCTTTGGCTCGTGTAGCTATGTGAAGTACAGTATTATCGTTTACTGTTATTACGTGCAGTGTATGATCCTGAATTTTTAGCAAATTTCTGCAGCTCTCCACTTGTTTCCTGTCATTAGAAATTTTCTATTTAGGATCGAATTCAATAGTACCAGAGCACATCAGGGGCTGCATGTAGAAGAGAGTGGCAATTTTTTGCTTGATACCAAAAAAAAATGCTGTCAAAGTTGGTCCTTCTTAGCTTCCGGGTATTTTATTTTCAAAGAATAAAATGATGAATTCATGGTTCTGCGTTCTTTTGCGTTTCTACCTTTTTAGCTTCCTGCTGCATCACTTTATCTCCTTGTTATGTTGAATGTGGATTGTGGAATAACCTTTTTGCTGATTCATGGAACTAAATTCTTTCTTTTCCAGTAATCTTCTTTCCATAAAAAGAAAAAACCCATGTTATGAACACCAGACTTTACTTCTCATAATTAATTTGGAATAATCTTACCTTGCATATAGTATCATATAATTAGGATCCAATCGAGGACCGAAGTCGAACTTTCTGTTGTAAAAAACTGATATATAAAAAACAGACTAATATTTATGAACTGAGAAAAAGAACAAAGAACAAAAAATTTATAGTTGAAAGAACAAGGAGCAGAAAATATCTCAGTTGGTTACTGTCATCCCCAATGTTTTATTTATAGAAGGAAACAAACATTACAGAAAAATAAAACACTAAAGAAACGTACCAGCTATGTTCTTCTTTATCAAAAGAGTTGTATAACAAGTTAGTCTAATCCTAGATAAGCTTAAACAAATGAATTGAAAGAAACATCATAATCTAGATAATGTTATCAGCTAACAGATAGATAGCAATGCAGTAGATTACTACTAAGTAATCCTGTTCCAGCTTTGATACCAAACTTCAACACTCCTCCTTGGTTCCAAAGCTACACATTCCAATTCTTCCCCTCAAATCTTCAAACCTGTTTCTAGTTCAACTGTTGCTTTGAATTTAACAAACTCAGCAAACACATAAGATTTTGATTTCAAAAAGTAAATCCAACGGAATCTACTTTATTCATCAACAAATAGAAGAAAATACTTTGAACCATTCAATGATTCATTATGCATCAGCCCACACACATCTGTGTGTACAAGCTGGAGTTTTGACAGTGCTCTGAATGCATTGTCAGGAAAAACAACTCTAGTTTGTTTTCCTAACTGACAGGCTTCACAAATACTCTTTTGTTCCTGTATATCTAGTAAACCGTGAGTTATCTGCAGGTCAGCCATTCTCTTTAAAGTTGCATAATTGAAGTGCCCCAATCATTTGTGCCAAAGAACAGAATCATTGTTCTCATAAGTGTTAGCACTCAAACATACTTCTCTCCAATCAACAGTAAAACTTCTGTTCATCATTTTTGCAGAAAGCAGTAGCACTCCATTTTTATTTTTAATATCACAGACTCCATCATTAAAGAATATTGAGGAACCATATTCAATTAATTGTCTCACACTAACTAGATTCTGATTGATCTTAGGTACATAAAAAACATTTTTAAGAGTTTTTGTACCTAACATTGTTTCTAATTTAATTGCTCCTTTTCCTTCAACCTTCACATAGTCTTCATAGCCAATTCTGACTCTAGATAGATAGCTTTTATCCAAATCTTTGAATAAGCTCATATCTACAGTCATGGGATTAGTGCAGCCACTATCAATAAGCCATGATGAGTCGTTTACCTTGGTTGTGTTACACATCTCCTGTATTGTAGCCATGAATAAAAGATCTTCATCCACTTCTGAACTCTCGGCTACTTGAGCTTGTTTTACAGTTTCTGCTTTATTTTTGCAGAATCTTTGGATGTGACCAAATTGCTTGCAGTTTCGGCATTGTGCATTCTTGAGCCAACACCAGGCTTCAAGATGATTTGTTTTCTGACGAAATTTGCAAGCAGGAAAATGTTCTTTCTTCTCTTTCCCTTCAGTAAAGATGTTGTTGTTGTTCTGTTGCCAGTTATTAGATTGCCAACCTCTCCCTTTTTCTCTTTTTTCTTCTTGATTGTTTATGTAAAAATTCTTAGCCCGACTCTTCTCCTTGTAAACTGCAACAAGAGCTCCTTCATTTGTTCCTTCTTGTCTATAAGCTTGTCTTTGCTCCACAGCTTGCAATGCATTTACCAGTTCTTGCAGACTCATTTCTGAGAAATCTTTAGAATCTTCTAAAGAGCAAATTTTATGTTCAAATTTCTCTGGTAGACTTACTAGAACTTTCTCTACTATTCTTGAATCTGGAAAATCTTCTCCCAAAAGTCTCACTTGATTCACAAGTTTTGAAATTTGAGAAGAGAAGTCTTTGATGGTATCGGTTTCTCTCATCTTCAGACCTTCAAACTGCCTTCTGAGATTTAAAACTTGCATCTTCCTTGACTTCTCATCACCATGAAATTCTGCTTTTAATTTATCCCACGTTTCTTTGGCAGATTTACAAGCCATAATCCTTGTGAAGATTTCTTCACTCACAGCATTATGAAGACAGGTAAGAGCTTTGA
>Ga0307510_10002388_pt1 | contig 21277 bp, 23 predicted proteins | sample 12_EM_MG_FD_207224 | JGI IMG/M metagenome (GOLD analysis project Ga0307510, IMG submission 207224) | Populus trichocarpa ectomycorrhiza microbial communities from riparian zone in the Pacific Northwest, United States - 12_EM | ecosystem: Host-associated > Plants > Roots > Unclassified | place... | reverse complement strand
CGTCCACGTCTGGGAATGGAGCAATCACTGCGGCCGCACCAGGTGGCCTTCTAGGTGGTCTTGTAGGCGCAGCTATGCTGGCTTGCGCTGTGGTGCTGTCCTAGTGCCGAAATGCTGTTCTTATCTCGGCGGGATAACACGGCACGGCACGGAACATCAGTTGCTTTGCGAATCTAGTTCCGCGAGACACTTTCCCTTTTCTTATATCTTAATGAGTTAGACCTTGTTACCCGAATGAATTCGAACTTTTTTTATTATAAAACAAGTGACTTCTATCTGGTGGTGTGGAATGCTGTCTGATAGGCTAATACAACACTGGTTAGGATCAAAGTAACCAAAGGCTATGGGAGGAGCTACCCAATTTAGGCAAGGCACGTGGTGCCGGCGGAGGTCCGGCCGTCGCGGATGGAAAAAGAAAAAAGAAAAAAAAGGGTGATCAACAAGAACGAGGGGACAGAGCTTTCAAATTCCCACACGCCTTCCTTCCCACTTCCTTCTTGATCTTACTCTACCGGCCCTTCCTCCAAGTTAATCGATCCCTCTGGCAGGCCTGAACATGACAAACCCGCTATCGCGTCACTCTTCTCTACCCCCAGAAGACTGGGACCATCCGGAACCAACGGCGATGGATCATCACTCCACCATGGTCAACGCAACCACCTCAGCTGCGGCTCCGAGCCGTGTTGTATTCCCTTCCCAGGGCGGCGGCGACGACAACGATGCCTCCGCACCGCCAGAGGGTGGTCGCTCTGGGAAACGCACGCTCAGCGAGCTCCTAAAACTGCACGCCGAGAAGGGCACCGACGTGCACTGTACGACCGAGGAAGCGGCTAGATTAGAAGAATCTTTGGGACGATGGGTACGCATCGTTCGTTGTTACTCGCCCGTTCATCTATTTTTTGCGTGTGTCGGGCTGGTTGGGCTGATGCCGTCATGTGTTGATAGATCAACTCTTGCTCGTCACCGTACGAAGGGGAGGACGACATTTTCGCACGGTCACCCGATGACTCGATCGTGCTCGTGCACCGCTCGTCTACCTTCCATTGTATCGTCGGACATCCACCACATGGTCAAAGCGAGAGTATAGCCCTCGAATCATGACAACACCTTTCTTCTTCTCCCCCCCCCTTTCTCAACTTCCTTTCCGCTTCTATGTCGCATTTACCCACTTATACTATATTTACTGCCCCGTGGCAGCGCTCACGACCTTTCACGAACTTGTTACGACCTCTCACGACCCCTAACGAAAATTCCATCTGCTATATTTCGTACCACAGCCGTTGTTTTGCTCTCTCGCGACACCCCATGCTCTCGTTTATACTTTACTTGTTTATATTGTTCAAGCTTTCTGACCACGCCGGGAGTGTTTTGGCACTTCCTTGTTCTCGATTCCGATTCCTCTCCCTGGATGGATCATATATGATGAAATTCAGCCTAACCCACTACAGGTCGTACATAGCTTTGTTGATTTGCTGTCTATATTGCACGTGGAAACGAAATTAAAAAAAAGCAAAGGCTAATTTAACAAAATCATCACAAGTTGAACACCAAATCGATGCGGTGTACAAACCCCGTACATAGCTTTGTTTATATTGTACGTGGAAACAAGAAAACAAAGACAAAATCATTCCATATGAAGATCGAATCCTATTGTCCCGAACACCAGATCGTCGTCATGAGACTGTCATAATATATAAAGCTCGAGAAAGCATAGTGTGGCGAAATTGCGATCCCCCCCGCCACTCGTTCGCGGCCGCATCAGTTTCAATCATCAATCATCCCTCGGTTTGCAATACGCGTGCAAGTGCTCGCCTACGAAGAGTGGTATAAAGTGTTCCTTGATCTCCAGGCTGGCGGGCCTAACCAAACCAGAAAAAAAAAAACGGAAACGACCCATTCTCGGTCAGAACACCGCGCCCAAGGCCATCACCAATCAATTACCCACCTCGCCTCGTCCAGACGGAGGTCGAACCTCCGAAACACGTTGGCTATCCCCAAATGTAACTCGGCGTACGCCAGGTTTACGCCAAAGCAGGCTCGCGGACCCTTTGAGAACGCGCTCAGCGCGGTGTCGCATGCCTTGGAATCTGGCCCCAGCCATCGCTCGGGCAGAAATGCTTCCGGGCGCTCGTACATCAGTGGCGAGCGGTGCACGTAACAGAAACTCTGGCCCACGACGGTCTGCGTGCGCGCAGTGTGGGAAAAAAAGGTTGCATTGAGTGAGGGGTGGAAGAAGGGTCGAAAAAAACGTACACCACCAGGGATGAATGTTCCTGAAATGACGGCGCCCTTGCTAGGTACGACACGTGGGTGGGCAATGACGCCGGGGAACATACGGAGACCCTCCTTTGCGACCGCGGCCTGCACAAAGATAAGGAGAGATGGGAATATTCGTCAGGAAAACCCGGGGAAAACGCAAGTCGCCGCGGGCACATCATTTGACAAGACATCGCATTCAGGACACGGTACATACCAGATAAGGCAGCTTTTCCAGGACCTCGTACGGGGGAACCTCATCCAGCACCGGCCACGCCTCGCGCAACTCTGCTTCGAGCCGTTGGCGCGCTGGCGGGTTTTGCAGCAGATGGTGGGCCATGACCATGAGCGTGACGCCTGTGGAATCGGAGCCCGCGCCGAGGAGAACGGCAGCCTCGTCCAGGAGGCTCTGGCGCGATGGCAGGGGTCGACCTTTGTTGGCCGTGGGCGAGAGAAGCGCATGATAGATGATCGGGTGGGGTGCGTGCTGAAGTTCACTCGGATCGCGCAGAACGGCGTCGACCTGCTCTGTTAGAAGCTGTGTGTGGGAGACCCGCAAAAAAAGGTCACAGATCAGCGCCACCGGAGACCGCCATGTGATGTGTGACACGCCGCAGAGGCGGCGTATTGAGAAGGAGAAGGAACAGAGAGACGGACCTCACGCATGCGGAAGAGCGCCTTTAGGACGCGCGAGCCTGAGTTCTTCGCGAGCCAGCCGGGGAAATAGTGGATGAGGGTGACGAGCAGGCTCGAGTACTTGCAAATGCTTAACACGGGGAGCATGCCCTCGAGCACGGCGACGAGATCCGCGTGAAAATCGGGGGCTTTGGTGGCCTCGAGCGATTTGTTATAGCAGAAGAGGGTGAGCACATCGGTGGCAAAGCAACGGAAGCCGAGGTAGATGTTGCCCGATTTGCCTGCTGCATATTGCTCCGCGAGTGCATCACAGAGCACGTCCACCTGTCATGTCAAGGCGGTGAACGGGAGTGATTAGATCGACTGCGCCAAAGAGGCTAACCCGTTCCTGTATCAAGCCCTGCATTTGGAGAATCGACGATCGAGAGAACATCGGGCTGAGCACGTCCCGCCGCTGCTTCGCGTCTTCGTACTTGATGAAGCACGCCGATGACTTATCCATGTCGAACGCGCCATACACTATGGGGTCCTTGTCCCACTTGTTCTTCACATTGTATATCTCATTGTATGCATGCGGGTTAGCGAAATGCAGCTGTCACATTCCCAATGGTGTTAAAACTACAACCCGGGCGAATGGAACGAGCATCTACACCCAACGTACCAAATTCGGTTGCAAACGGATAATGTCACCTACAATCAATTGGAAGCGACTTGTCAGTTATCAACTCCATTTGGACGACGCATTAGGTGGCGGGTGGCGGTAGGTGACGGAACAAAGAAGGCGCACCATATTGAGCATGGAGGTCGTCCCGTATGTCGGAGAGAGATATCCCCCGGATGATTTCTTTATAAAACAGCCAGTATTTGGATGCCGCGGCTAACCTTGGACCAGGGAATTGCGCGAGAGGATGGAGGTAGACGTTGTAGAAACACAAACAGAATGACCAGGCCAAGAAGGCAGAGACGGCGGCGAGAAAGACATGCAGAGGAGAGGCCGACGCATTCAGCCAGGGAACAAAGTGAAGCGTAGTGTCAGGCAGCATCGAAGAGGGGATGAGGGGGTAACCGAGCGCAACTGCGACGACCGGGCACCATGGTGGCTGCTTTATCAGTTGCTGAACTCCATTCAGTGAATTGGTAAATGGAGGGATGCATTACCCGGCCGGATGACACCTTTTGGACATGAGCTGGTTCCCCCTGAAGCATATGGGAGACGACATTTCCAGGGAATTCACGTAAGTCGGCGAAGACGGCACTCTATCTTGTGGGAATCCGATTGATCCCGAAGGTTGGAATGATTTTGGGTTGGCCAAGGGAAAATAGGGAGATCTCACTGGCAAGGCGGGGAAAATTATCCGTCGCCCTCATCATCATGGTTGCCAGGTCAGGTACAGCACGCCATGGTCGCCGCGGAGAAGGCCCGCTATTAATTTAATCTGCCAGAGTTCCTGGACGATCGCTACGCCCGCCGGTGCGCTTTAGGAAAGTGGTTCACCAGTAGTTCCCCATCTGCACGGCGAAGGGTGTGAAATCCGTCAACTGGTCAAACCGACGGACAATTTTCGTCCAATGGAGAGAGACCCCGGTTAGATTCGTGTCCAGAAATGTTCAGTCTAGTTTAGTGCCTATTAATTGTACGTTACATTAATTATAATATCAACGCCAAAAAGTAGTGTGTGAATCGAATGTCAGCTTTCCCACATGAGAAAAACCACGGTGTGAGACGATTCTTTATGCGTTTTCGGTTGCAATATCAGCTCGTCAGCGCATCAGTACATCAGTCCCAAAGGACCGATGCGACACGTACTGGCAAGTGGCCTGTTCGTCCTGTTCGGCAGCTGTCTGGTTTCGAATTTACGAATTACAATTTGCAATCGAGATGCGCCAACCAATAGGCCCTAGAGTACCCCTTTTACTAGTATTGAGATTGGCACTCGTGCCTGCCGCAACTTGTGGCGCACCTCGGCTTGACCACCATGTTGCATCCGGCTCTGCATCAGATGGAGACAAGACACAAGATCTAGAGAGGATGTTTGGCGGCCACACCAATATATATTTGGAAGGACTTCGCCACCATCTTGTAGCTGCCATCCCCACCTGGAAGTTGTCAAACGTGGCATGCATACCAAACGCTCTCCAGAATTCATGCAAAATGTTATGGAATTATCGCAGGCGGGCAAGGCACATCCAATTCAACGGGCGCGGGCACCATAAAGTTTGGCCTAAGACATGGCATATTGCCAGACCAGAAAATTCCGGTGGAACAGGGCGGAACGTGTAACAAACAACAAACAAACAAACCATTGATCCCGAAAGTCCAGGGACTCATTCAATGGGCGTCTTTTCGACTCAGCCCGGTTACAGTACAGTAGTCCGTCATCGCTCGACGTTCCTCCTCCTCCCCCTCAGAAAGCTGCGCCGAAAACGCTCCCCCGCCAGCCCGGCAGACTCACTGCATCTTCGTACCTATCTTCATTCGATTGCGATTGGGGTCCCTGCATCGCCTATTTCACCTCAATTGATCGCTGTCTCACATCTAGCAATTCCGCCATAGGCACCTGCGTTGCTACCGCTGCAGCAGAAGTGAGCCTATTAGGCTTTCGAAGCAAGCGTAGACCCCGGCGTCTTTGGCGACACATTAAGTGCAAGATGGTGCCAAGAAACCCAAGGAGTAACATTCCGACCGATAGGATGTGCACGGCCTCATCGCCGAGATGGGGTTATGTTGGCGTAAGGATGTTTCGGGGATGAGGACACGCGGGCACACGAGGAGATGGAGTGGGGACGCCCACTCGCTTGGTTTTTTCTGTATTTCGGTACTATGTAGATTATATACTGTTCCCCATAGGAGTTAGGGGATTCTTATCTCATATTCCCATGACGCTCATATGACGGGCTCGCGCCCGATTGTCCGATCCGCACGCATACTCCAACAGGTTACGCCGAGACTCACACGACGGGCGCATACGTGGAGTCATGTACGCGAGGAAGGAAAAGACGCTTCTGGAACGTCGACAGTGTTACCATCATGGGTTTCAACGTATCCCTGAAGTATGACAAACGTTGCCAGGATGGAGAGGTACTTCCTCTGTGCGAAGCGCTTTAACTGATGCACACTGAGTGTCCGCAGGGGGAGAAGCTCACATAAATGGTGGCGGGGAGCGAAGACTCGGGGAAGGTGTTGTTACGCGAACGCCGCGGTCAACTTTTAACCACTCTCCACAGCATAACTGGAACACGGCAGTCGGAAGCTGCAACTGGACGGCTCCCGCATGCAGAGCGACGAAGAAATCAGCTATGACATCTGACCAACGCAGACTCTGCCCGCTGGCCTCTGGGTGTGGACAGACATCGGAGTAAAGCGTTTGCAAGTGAGCCAGTGCCTCAGAAATGCGACTGCTTAACCTAACCCTCCAATCTTATACTAGTAGCCCCATATCGATCTTCCACACGGAGATTCTCCCCCTCAACGTAATTTACTCCTCGACTAGAACCGTTCACAGTACGTCCGGGGGCCAATTATATAGCTCATTTGTTTACAGGTTCCCAGTAATGCAACTGTATGGGTAAAGGCCACTGCTAATCGGCATGACATAGTGGCCCTTCCATCTGTCATGGCTTTGCTTTCCCTTTCCTTCCAGCCTGTCGCTACTGCGTTGTTCAGCGTGCGAGACGCTTATGAGGAGTTGCCAGGTAGCTCATAGATCATCGATATTCGTGGCCTTGCTTGCTCCCATCACCAATCTTCGGGCAATGTCTCTTAATCAAGCTCAAGTCCAAGACTTGACAGGTAGTGTCAGGTACGTTCCCGTATCCATCTCTATAAACTCCTCTGCTGAACGCATAGCTGAGTTATTCATGATGGATACACCGCCGGTAAATTCTAGGTTAGCTAGGTTAATTGTGTCCGAGCACTCTGTCCACCTTCTGCGGAGATCCCCTTACATTTTGCGATCAACGAGACGTTAAAGGCAAACACAACGGCTGTTCTCACCGATTCCGGATGCGCAACCCGGATCAGGTGCGCGTATCTATAGTTCAAAACACCCTTCTCTGCGTCTATCTTGGTTGATTTAGACTCAACAATCATCAAATCGTTTATGATCCATAGGATTGATGACGTACCCCCTTCTTGGAACTGAAGTCACGGTGGAGGACGACCCCTAATGCGATCGCTCCCGAGACAAGTACACAGATATAAGTAACCCAAAACCAAGTTCTCAGCAGGATCGGCGTTCAATGAGGGCCGTCAGAAGGGAGCAGTGCTACATTCGAAGTCCATGTTGATGAGCGTATGTTGGGACCAAACCTGTCTTGCCCGTGATACTGTGATGTTTCTCGTCAAAAGGACGATAGAGCTTTCCTGGGTCGAAAATTCACAGATTGGGCTGAGGATGTCGGGGCACCTGGTGGATTATCCTGCCTTGAGGGCTAACCATTGTGAGGAATAAAGTCCAGGTTCGCCCCCTACAGCAAAAGAAGGGCGTGGGATGACACAATCGGGAACTTGAACATCAATCAAGACCAGCACGTCCCGCCGGTCGTCCATGTGTGGTCAGTTCGACGGCAGGAGTTGGGTGGTATGCATCATCATCGTGTCCCGTGTCGGAGGACATATGCAGTATGGGATCGATGAAAGATCCAAGGTGTGTGTGGGGGGAATAAGGACAGGTAGTAGGACCAACGCAGATGGGCACGTCGTCCTCACCTTTTCCCCCCATGGGCATTGGGCAAAGGCCATTGGGACGAAAGCGAGCACGGATGATTGGTCCGGCGGGGCAAGTCTCGCTTCGCTAGGAAATCCCTCGGGATGGACTCGTGCCTTCCTCGGGTGACATGTTCTCCACGGCAAGAAAGTACTGTACCGGATGTCGTGATCATATTGCTATGGAGACTCGGAATCATGTGTACCGTCTTAGTTGATATCTCAGAGTCATCGCGAAACAGAGGTTTCTTTGGGTCAGAACACTACGCAAGTGGCCGAAGACAACCGTGATGTCCTCCCAGATTATTTTCTTCGCTTGCCGCGATGGAGATAGTAGGACGAGAGTGTGATAACTCCATTAATTGTAGCTCGGTTGGTGAGCCAAGACCCGGGAAGTTGGCCCGGGCCGTGGTAAACGCATCGTCAATTTCTATGTACAGTACGTTCTGAAAACTCTTTCTCTTTCTATCTCCATCAATTCATGTCATCATGGTGCTTGCTCGCTCGCATCCGACCTCTCAGCCGCTGCTCATCACCTGTTTAAACTGGCCTTGTTTATGCCCAATCACACAAATAACTCTTTGTCCGCGCCATGTCAAGGACGTCAAAGTTATCTCTGATCGTCGTACTTACTCCGGGACATTTCCATTGACCTAGCGACCTATTGGTTGTCTCGGGGCCAGAAGAAATTATTATACTAGACGGATGGGCTATTCGGTTATCTCCATCAGTTCGGTCTCCGTTGATGTTCTTGCGCGAGGGGTGTGTATCTGCCATCTGGTACGGGCAGTACGTGAGTCTGTTTGAGCGTGCAACGACTCGGAAATGATCTCAGTTTCCTCAGCACTACTAATATGGACACGGCCGGGCGATGCAACTTAAAACCGTCTCTGAAGAAAAGGGGGTCGGAGGGGGGGAGGGGGTGAAAGCTGTTCTACGAACAAAAGAACGAATGTCGTTCGACCTTAGTACCTGTCTGGTCCTTCAGCACTCGCCCTATTCGGTATTTGCAATGCTATCCACCCACTTTCGAAAGGGTCATCAAAGAAGCTACAGTACTTGAGCCCGGAGCGCATCAATGTCAAAGCTGACCACAGTTGCAGGTAACTTAGGGAATCATCAATAATCAACAATCAGTCAACTTACCTGGCGTCCAAATCAGATTCCCTATAGGCATGCCAGCATCCCCGTTCCACGATGTTCTCGGATTATTGATTCATTGTAATCGATTTCTAATAATACGTCTCGTACGGCACTCAAAATCTTGTGCCAGTGCTCAATTACTAGTATTCCCCCCCCTTTTTTTACACCCCCGATGGAATGGCCTAACTTGAAGAATTCCCTGTTTTCGATTGCGGCGCAACCGAGAGATTTATTGACACATAAACGGCAAATCGCTTGGATTTTGGGCGGAGAAATCTGGAGAAGACCCAGATTCTGGGACATTCTCGAGGGGAAGGTTGCTGGAGAAACCCGAGCGAGCTCAAGAGCTTATGAAACCATCAAGAAGGCCCCAATTCGATCTACGGTCTCTTTTCGAGTTGCGTTCAAACAATTGTTATCCACAACTTGAAGCTTCATCAGGAAAAACCTCCCACACTAACAAGAGATAATTATCGATAATACTGATAATTAGCATAAGTGGTCAGCTATTATCAATAATTATCTCTCGCTAGCAGCTATTATCACTCACTAGCAGCTATTATCAATCATTAGCACAGGAGGTTTTTCCTGATGACTTGAAGCCCCAATCTCCATCAGCACATTTTGTGTTACATCTGACTGGAGAATGTAGAAACACTCGCTTGTGTTCCAGTGGCAAATAATCCTTCTCGAGGCAGTCGCTAATGCTAATAGCGCTAATACTTCGCAGCATCGTGAGAATTTTTTTTTTCATTCTTCAATTACGCAGCATCTATCCGGAGATGAGCACCGCGTGTGACTAAAAAATATGCTCGACAAACAGAATAATTAGCATGTCGACACCAGGGTGCAATTGCTCATGAGTTACCCCCGAAGGGATCGTCGTGGAAAGTCTCGTGCCAGTGCCATCGGAAGTCATATTCCAAGTTAGTCTGCTGTACCTGGGCCTGGCACTTGTCCACCCCTCTTCAGGTTACGGCTTCACAGTCACAGTCATAATATGTACTTCCTCAGGACCCGTCAACGGGATCAACGCTTACTTGTATTGTAGTCAGTAGTATCATGGCTACCACACCATTGTGCCACTGTTGACATGTCAGTCGTTCTTTGCAGATAGCAGGCACACCTTTACTGAATTCCATCCGTAAGTATACAGGGGCTACACAGGGACACAAGCGTCCCTGGTTTACTGATTTCGTGCTCCGGATCGTATTCTGTCCAATCCAGTCCAACAGAAAACAAACAAATAAGAGATGCAACAAACCTCGGTGTGAGTTTACCCCACTGGAAGGGGAAGACGCGACGTCGTTATACATATCGTTCTTTTAGCGTGCTAATGGATAGGTCCGTTAGTTGTCTGATGGGTGTAACGTTTACTTTTGACGAGTTTCGTTGCCTGTTAGTTAGCGTTTTGATGTTTAACTTAAATTGGCGAAGTGGCAATCCTATGAGCCCCGTCACGCACCTCCGGTTTCGGGGTATATACTGTACAGTACCCTCAAAAATTTCATGAGAAAACTTGTTTCACTTGTTTAGTTCGGCACCATTCTCCTATCATTTACGCAACAATTGGCACCTCACTTTTGAGGTCCCAGAGGTCCGTGCCAAGTCAGGGTGTTCCCGTACGATATGTTCCTACGTAGGATAGTTTACTTCACGGCCCCCATGAATTTATACAGCACTTTCGATTCTTGGGACCTGGATGTTTCAGTGTGGTGCCCGTTCGTGGTGAGCGTAATGGCGCGTCAAGAAGTGAAGGAAAGTCCGTCGCAGGTTGTTGTGGTATCGGTACAGTCATCTCGTCAGCCCCGATGTCAATGCATCCCGCCATACGTGGTCTTCTTTTGTGGGACAGGTCTTTTGGGACCTTGTATTGTCCAGAGTATCAGAAGTATGAGAATGGACGACGGGGTAGAAGTATTGATATCACATGTATTGACTTGATTACAGAGAAACTAGGAATCATATACATTAACAAGGCAAAAATGGCCCAATTGAGGGAATATGGACTCCTTTCTGAGCTTCGATACCCTGTTGGTCAGTATCGAAGCAGAGCTAGTAAGCACAAGAAGACCGTTCGTTGTTGCACTACAATACTTCAGAGGCCACGGGAGGGTCAACGCGGCTTCTGTACACGAGAGTGCAATAGGAAACTCGCGAGCAAAATGAAATGAAAAGAACTGATTACGCTTCATCGGAGCCTGAGGGAGAAGGTGCCACGGTCAGAGGCATCCAGCTGGGCGTGAGCGCGTGAGCACTTGCGTGAGCTGGTGCATTTTGCTTGGCACTTTCTTACATAAGACTCGCGTCGCGTCGCGACTTCAAATATCAAAACGGGCTTATTTCCTCAGCAGCGCCACGATCGACAGACATGTCTTTAATGTACGGTAAAGAGAAAGACGATGAGACAGGTACTGTACTCGTGTTCTTTTATCGATTCCTTGAGACTTATCAATGATCAGATTCCCTCGACCCCGGATTCATCGCGTTCTTTAACAAGCTTCCCCCTAAGTCTCCAGATACTAATGGCACCATCCGACTGTTCTTCAGGAAAGCCAGCAATGAAGACTACTACAGCGCCCATGGAGCAGATGCGCTCTATATCGCTCAACACGTCTATCACACCAAGTCTGTCCTTAAATATCTCGGCGCTGGTGGCAAAATGGCAGGATTGCCCAGTGTCACACTCAGGCCCACAGTCGCGACTTCCTTCTTACGAGAGGCGCTGACAAGCCGGCAGCTGAGGGTAGAGATATGGATACCTGAAGCTGGACATGGAAAAAAGGTTTCGAAATTCAAATTAGACAAGGAAGTAAGACAAGGCACTTTCATCTTTTTACTTCAACTGAAGGGGACTCCAAGGCCTCACCCGGGAACCTCCAAGCTGTAGAGGACCTCCTCTTCGTAAACAATGATATTCTGTCTCCACCTGTTATCATGGCAGTGAAGCTGGCGACTACACCCACAGTTCCTGGTTCAGCTGGCAAAGCAAAGGCAAAGACTGTTGGTATCGCGTTTGCCGACACCAGCTTGCGACAGTTTGGCGTATCGGACTTCGTCGATAATGATGCTTTCTCCAACATCGAGGTATGCCGTTGTACATCTTTTAGTTGGTGGAGGACGAATCGGTCGTGTTCTCCAGACTCTCGCGATTCAGTTGGGAATCAAAGAAGCAATCATACCAACGGGAACTGCGTCGGGTGCCACTGATCGTGATTTTGACCTCAAAAAGCTCAAAGACGTACTCGACAGATGTGGCATCGTCATCACTGAACGAAAACCTAGTACGTCCGTGCTAACCTACAGGTACGCATGGTCACCTGACGTCTATAGGCGAATTTGTGGCAAAGACGATTGAGGAAGATCTCAAGCGGTTGTTGGCCACCACGGAAACTGGACTCGGCTCAGCAGAGAGTCCTGCTGTGATCTGTACGCAGTCGCTCGCAGCCGACTCTGCGGTGCTAACCCACCTCTGATAGCGCAACTTAGCTTACCCACCGCTCCTTCTGCTATTGCGGCGCTGATTACTTACCTCAGTCTTCTGTCTGATTCATCAAATCATGGGGCTTGGACTATCCGCACGTATGACCTCGGTCAATATATGCGCTTAGATGCTAGTGCTTTACGCGCCTTGAACCTCATGGATAGCGGAAGTGTAAGTCTAGCTTTCCGCAGACTCTTCGTAATTCATTCCGTTTCTTGGTAGAATATTGGAGCGAAGAACACAACGCTGCTTGGGCTGTTAAACAAATGCAAGACCGCTCAAGGGACGAGGATGCTGGGGAGTTGGTTGAAGCAGCCACTTGTCAACCGCCATGAAATCCGTACGTATAGAGCAGGCAACCTTCCACCATTATTGATATCCATGATGATTTAGTGAAACGACAAGACCTGGTTGAGACGTTTGTGGAAGACTCGAACGCACGTAGGACGCTTCAGGTTGGCCAGACTTGGCTCAAATTGACATGACGACATTCTGAGTGGTGGGCCTAGGATGACTTCATGAAACTGATGCCCGACATGAATCGTATAAGCAAACGATTCCAAAAGTCAGTTGCTTCGCTTGAGGATGTTGTACGGGTGTACCAGGCAGTTTTAAAGGCAAGATCTTCGGATCACGAGGAGTCCCTAGCATGTACTGAGACCCTTCTCTCTCCAGTTAACAGGTCTTATTGAGGCTTTAAAACATGTTGACGTGAAGACCGAACGCAGTCGTGAGCTTATCAGCGAAACCTATCTTGGCCGCCTCGAAGAGTACGCCGCCAGTCTCGAGAAGTATGCCGAGATGGTCGAACAAACGCTCGATCTCTCCGAGCTTGAAAGGCACAATTATGTCATCAAACCGGACTATGACCCGCGTCTGCGGAAGCTGGCAGACCAGATCAGCGCAGCGCGAGACGGACTGGACGAGGAGCATCGTGATGTGGCAAATGATCTCCATCTTGAACTCGACAAGAAGCTACACCTAGAAAACTCAGCGACTTATGGTTATTGCTTTCGACTGACCAAAAATGTATGTATATGTATTACTCTCCTGACGTACCCCGACATTGATCAATGGTTGTCAGGACGCTCGAGCGATCAGTAATAAGCGTAAATATATCGAGCTCGGGACTGTCAAATCTGGAGTGTACTTCACGACGACAAAGCTGAAAAACTTCGCGATGGAGTACCAAGAGGCAACTGAAGCCTATTCGCGTACCCAGAGTGGACTTGTCAAGGAGGTCGTATCGATTGCATGTTTGTACCCCCTTTTTTCCGTCCTGTCCGAGTATCAAAGTTCTTGCAGCGACGTACACTCCGGTGCTGGAATCCCTGAATGGTGTCCTGGCACATCTTGATGTGATCTTGAGGTCTGTTTGTTTGTTCCTTGGTGGCACTGCGATCACTGAGACCCCATAGCTTTTCACACGTTGCTGTTAATGCTCCCGAAGCATACGTCAAACCCACCGTCATCGAGATGGGTTCGTTATCAACCACATGCAGACATTGCCAGTTGCAGAGTTCTTTGTCCTTATAGGCACCGGAGACCTTGTCCTTAACGCTGCGCGGCATCCTTGCCTTGAAGTGCAAGATGATATATCCTTCATTCCGAACGACGTGGAGATGGTGAAAGGTACGTCGTCTCATCCCCAGCAATCCGACTGAAAGCGCGCTTCATCTCTATCTTGCCAGATAAATCCGAATTCCAGATCATCAGTTCGTCCTCCGATTGCCGTGTTTGTGCCACAGCATTCTGACTTTCTACGACTAGCCGGTCCGAATATGGGTGGAAAGAGCACATACATCCGCCAAGTACGTTGCGTATGCGTCGAATGTCGTTCTCAGAGTGTTCATACCTTGGAATAGGTCGGGGTGATCGCGCTCATGGCGCAGATCGGTTCATTCGTACCTTGTTCGGAGGCCCAATTACCTATCTTCGACTCGGTTTTATGCCGCGTGGGCGCAGGGGATAGCCAGCTGAAGGGTATTTCAACCTTCATGGCTGAGATGTTAGAGACGGCAACAATCCTAAAGGTGGGTTCATTTTCCCTCAAAACTGGCGTGGCCTATATAACCTGCAACACCAGTCCGCCACAAAAGACTCACTTGTCATCATCGATGAACTTGGAAGGGGTCCGTTAAAGTCATAGAGCGACGTAATGCCGCCACTTATCCCTACATATTTCAGGAACGTCCACCTATGACGGATTCGGGTTGGCTTGGGCCATATCGGAGTATGTCTACATCCATTACAAAGGAATTTTGTTTACACCCATTGCGCATAGAAAGATCGCCTCCGAGATCCACGCATTTTGTTTGTTCGCCACGCATTTCCACGAGCTCACAGCACTGGACCAGGAGCTCAAGCACGTCAAAAATCTACACGCTGTTGCCCACGTCTCAGACTCAGAGAGCCAATCCAAGGAGCGTGATATCACGTTGCTCTACAAAGTCGAGCCTGGTATGACTCCTAGTCAAATGAACCTGCGTGTTCAATCTGATGAGGTTAACAGGCGTCTCCGATCAAAGCTTTGGCATACATGTCGCCAGAATGGCAAATTTCCCGGAGCCTGTCATTCGGGTAATGTCTTCCGTCTACATGCATGACCTGGTGTCTGACTGGATCATAGCTTGCCAAGCGCAAGGCGGAAGAACTGGAGGACTTTGGCACAGGTTAGTGTGAAGGAAATCTCAAACTGGCCCCCAGATTAATCGCGATTCTCCAGAGAATATGCCTTCGCAAGAATTACAGTTCTCCCCAGAAGTCATCGAGAGTGGTGTTCAGATTGTCGAGGAGCTGTTGAAGACCTGGGCATCACGAACTCCTGCGGCTGATGATGAAGACGTCGTCATGGCAGACGATCTCTCTCCAGAAGCCCAATTAGCTGAACTCAAGAGTTGTTTCTCCACGTATCAAGAAAGGCTAGAGAATAACCCATGGGTGCAAAGTCTTCTGGCATCCCTATAAATGTTCTTACAGCACTGGCAAGCTCCTACCCTCTCGGAGCGGTTTCGCATTCGCACTATGAACCACTTGTGTACCATACCATCTGTATAAAGCCGCTTTCTGTACCATAGATATCCCCAATAGCCTGCTTTCGGTTGGGATACCTACATGCAGTCATCGAGCGAAAGGAAAGACCCGAATGGTGGTAATCCTTCGCCCTAGTAGTCCGAGGCTAAGGCTAGTCGGGCTTGATCTTTGACCTTAATGAATCAAATCGTTCCCCCCGAATGCTCAACCATGAGACACGTAGCACCATGAAGAGAAAGTGACTACTTCCGGCTACAGACAGTACCTCGAGTGAGGCACTGTTCCGAGGCACATAGTGCCAGGGGTCGGGTCGGGCAATGCCATTCAGTTACGATGACGATCACTCGGACCAACAGTCGGACGATTCTTCTCTGCGAAGCTTCTACAATTCAAAGATATCGTCTCGCCCCTCGCATTCAATGTCGCCGTTGCCAAGCGATCCACATCACGAGCGATATGACCTGTTCGTTCCTGTGTCGCACTGGCGACGGCTCAACAATCGGTCCCGCAGATCCTACTTCGTCACCTGTCGACCAGACGGGGGGCCACGGGGCCACAATCTTTCGATCGGGGCGCTCTCTGCGATTTGCCATTCTGTCTTCAATTGACTCTCCCTCGAAAATGGGTTACCCGCCTGTGTTGCCCCACCAGGAACCAGCAACAACGGAAAGGAATGCTACTGGTAATGGTAAAATACTTGTATCTTGCGGCCGTTTACTACTGGTAATTATATAAGCACGGCGAACCACAGACATGCAGTGAACGCTGACTCGCTCGGGCTGATACCTGCAGTAGCGATTTTTTCTTACCCCTCGTGAGTGGCTCAGGGTATCAAGCATATGCACCGAATGCAAATTCGACTGCGTGCGATGGGCCGCCTCATCTCAAGCAGTCGTTCATATCTATTTCCGAGGGCGGCCCCTTCATCAGCGGCGAGCAATACATGATGTCGCCCACATCGCAAGCCTGATGGTGCGGAGAAAACAAACACTTTTCTTCCCATTCCCTTGCGTTGACGTACCACACCAAGGCTAATAACCAGACGCTGGGAGAAGCATACCAGTATTCTCCGGGCTCTGAGATCAGCCAGTTTCCGGCTGACGGCCTGATCGGCATGGCCTTCTACTAGTCCCTGCTAGTATCGTGTTATGGCACCTCCCCCGTGTTCCAGACTCGGGGTCTGCTGTGACCGGACAGATAGATACCTGCAAGCTCTGATGATTCTTTCTTCGGTCATGGTTACTGGCAAGCGTCTTTCTACAGTACCTCTGTACCGTACTTGGAAAGCAGAAACTGTCTTCGACACTGGAACTACGCAGATTGTTGGTGGCCCAGACAGTATTGCGAAACGGTTTAAACTGATCTGTGGTGCCAAATCCGCACCGCCGTTGGGTCCTGGCGTTTACACGGTGCGTTGTTCGGTGCCGCTAGTGGTTCGAGAGCCTTCGATATCTCAGTACCTTGTAGCTTCAACACTCCAATCTCTATTGTCGTAGGGGGAACAACCATCCGAGTCGACAATTCCCTGCTTCATTCAATCTCAGGCCCGTCTCCAAGGGCTCTGGTACTTGTGTAGCTGGCGCTGCGTCGGACGATCCTCTGACCGGTAAGGAGTTAGTTCGCTTCTTTAAATGCAAACAAGCTGACCCACAACACAGCGTTCTGGATTCTCGGAGGTGCTTGGGATATCGGCAACGTCCGCATCGGTTTGCTACTCTCGCTTGAAGACTCTTTTTATGTTACCCTCCGTTTCGAATCTGTCTGAAAAAGGGATAACGCCGCAACGATTCCCAGCACTTATCAAATACGCTCGAATGGTAATATGGATGTCCTCGGTCGATGCGACGCTACGAGAATGGGGTCCGGCGTACTCTTTCTCAAAGTCGTGCAAGTATAGAAACTCACCTAATTAATATTTATTTGAGTAGGTGATTCTGTATCAATGTCCTTGTGGTGTCCCGCTATTGCATACCTGTGCGATCTGCCATGCGGGAACTGAGACAAGTAAGAGCCTATGTAAAACTACACTTATCGGAAATGTCAAGAAGCGAAGCCAGTCTTACCTGTGGGTGCTACGGAATAGAGGTACGTGCTTGAGACCACCTCAGCTCCTGTGGTATTACAGTACGGTAGAGCCGCCCTGGCGTACTCTCGTGCTGGCGACCAGCCATTCGAGTTGCCGATGGCACATTGTCGTTGACGCGCTGTCGCGGTAGGACGTGCCCAACACTCTGGAGCCTGTGCCACGGATTGTCTTCCAATGATAAACACGTACAGTAATCCGAGTCAGCCGGGGGCCATGGCCGCTACTAACGCGGTCACGTACTACACGTGTGCCAGTCCAGTCTAGGGCAAAGCTCGCAGTAATGCGGTCAGTTTCTACATGCGGCGCACCCGCTGACTCCGAGTCGGAGAAATCGATGTATCCCAACGGTCTGCCAGCACATCTTGCCACTCGACTTTCAAATTGATATCATGCTCTCCTCTCCCTCACTCCCCTATACGCGTTCACGGTCCAAGGATTACGGCAATCAACATTCCTATCAGGATCACTTCCTCCAAGTTGGGCCAACTCTAATCATGATCGGTGCATGATTGCAACACTGTCAACACGTTCCGGTTTTTGCACCTGATAATGGTGAATAAACTGTAACTTATAGTTAAAGTTTTTTCATAAGGGATCAATTTGTGAATACGTACACAGGATGTTATTAATAATAAACATTAAGTCCAGATAAATTTATCGTAAATCACAACAATAACCTATTTTTCACAGCTTATTTCGGGGTTTCCCGCACAAAACCCGAATTATGCTGACGCCGACAGTGCATCCTTGACCTGACCCAAACGACGAAATAAGTCCCCCGCGCAAATGCTCCACGTAGCACCTTGAAGAGAAAGAGGTGGTTTGAGGCTACGATCGCGTGCAAGAGCCGATGTTGTTTTTCACCCTCGCGTTGCGCGTTCCATGTGGCCGTTGCCGGCAATCCACATCACGAGTGATATGGCCATCTGTTCCGTCGTTTCTGTGTCGCACTGGCGACTGCTCTACATTCTGGAAGCGCTGTCCATGCGTTTGTAATTCTGTTTCGACTCTCCTTGAACATATTTTACCCCTGCCTTTGGCCCTGTGTTGACCTACCAAAACAGAGCAACTGCAAAAAGAAGTGCCACTGGCACGCACAATTTATATTCCCATCCCTTAAGTAATCGTGGGGAACCATGCGCCTCAATGTCTTCCTGGCATTGAGCGTTGCCGGTGTCGCAAATCACGCCTTTCTCGCAAGGCTGACCGATAGAAATGGGGATACGAATGATGGCGCCTGACTGGAGCCTATATGGTTGAAGGTCGTCTGTTATTCGACAGGACCCAGTTCTTTGGCTGAACTTCGCTGCTGCTTGACGTACCGCCCACCGGTTGTACTTGGGTCACGGGTCGGCGGATCATACCTTAGGCTGTCGGTAAGATTCGTTTACCTGAAGAATCACTGAATTTTGCAAATTGCAGACCCTCTGTGACCACGCGGTGACTCCAGTTCAGAAGTGCCCGTTTACAAGTCGGTATGTTTGACAAAAACTATCTTCCAATGCATACATATCATGCCCACTGTTATGATCATTGACATCGTCCTACTGGCGTGCGGTCCCAATGCACCCATCGCTCAGGGTGCTTCTTTGCCATTTCCCCATGATTATGACTGTACTTCGTTCAACACGTGAAAATGAAATGGTCCATCGACTGACCGCGTGGTCTTAATCCGGTCTTGTTCGTTTCTTGGGAACACCACAGTGGACTTGTATATCCGATGTAGTGGTTGGCACTGGTTGCAGTGCTTTCACACATGGATGGGTAGTACTTCCTTTCCCATCTGCATCTACCTCAAGCAACACACACGCCATGATATGGCCCTTTACCCTAGGAATCACCTCTACTAATATAAAGCTTCAAGTACATCTCGGATGTTCCTCAAGGTTTCAGTAGGCTCCCAAACCCTTCAAAGCCTTGACTGACATGTGCTTCTCACCTGCATTCATTCTTGCCACACTCCCTTTCCTTCAAGTTACTGCAGCGGTCCCGCTGACCTCCTCCCCTTCTCTCGGCGTCGCTGTCTCTATCAATAAGAAGGGTGGCCTTAATAATAGCGTCGTTGATACCTCTATGTTGCAGAACAGGATCAGACTCTCTGTCGCGTAAGATTCGTTGCTTCTCTGGTCACTTTAGTCACTTAATTATTGATCACACTCACAGGAAAATCAATAGAGGTTTTATCGCATACGAGAGGAATACTGGCGTGGTACACCCTCTTTCTGAGAGTGCCAATAGTCCGCACAGGCGCGACACTGGCAACGACCCATTGGCTGACGGCGACGGACAGTTGTGGTATGGTCAAGGTTGCGCGATTGGCATTTACATGGTGCAGTTAGCGAGTTATCGACTCTTGTCAACTCGCTAACTGGTTTAACGACTCGCTAACTACATTTAACTCAGTTTAACAACTGAGGTTTTTCCTGATGCAGAGCCATGGATCAGGCCGGGCCAGGAGACAGCTTTGAGCGATGCGGGGTCGATCACGTCGAGCGTCGCAGGGCGGGCACACGGCGGCGCAGGATACGGAATAGGGGTCGTGTCGAGCAAAGCCGGGTTGCGCGTCCTGCGCGCGAAGTTCGAATGCGTGTAGTACGTTGATACCCAGGAATGGAAGCGCGCGACGCGTTCCTCCATCGGATACGCCCGATCCACCAGCGGGTGGTACTTGCTGAGATCTGGAAGCCCGAACGATACGTGCGGCGCATCTGCCAGTGCGGGGACGAATTGGGTTAAATTGAATCGTGCGAGAGTCAGCTGGGACGGGGTGGGATGAGAAGCGCTTACCAAAGATGCAATATGCTCAAGACATGGTTCGAGAGCCCTCCGAGCGTCGGCCGGAAGTGCGTCTGCGTGGGCGAGGAACCCTACCAAGGGCGTGTGCGCGAGCGACCACGCTACGAGAGCGACGCCGCCCCGTCTGTTCCCGTCCGGGTCGATGCTCACGGGGGGTATCTCCTCCTCGCGGACTAGCCAGGCGAGAAAGAGGCCAATGTCGAGGCCCTGCTGAGCCAGTGCTTTTGCACGCGTCCGTAGATTCCCGCTGCCCAGCGCAGCGAGCTCCGTGTCCGGGAAGGGCGTCGAACCTGGATAGTCCCGTCGGTTGACAAGGATCAGTCGGGCTCTGTATGCAGCCGCAAACTGAAGCATTGGAGCGAAAATCCCTGTTTGTGCATGCAGACGCGCAACGCAACGACGGGCAGCGAGGCCAGCGTCAGAGACCGCTTTTTTTTTTTTCTGCGGAGAAGTTCAACCCGCCTGCTTACCCGAGTGGAAACCGGTTCCATACACCATCACGAGCGTGGTGTAAGGCTCGCCCATTGGCACTTTGACAGCGGGCCAGAATCTTCGTATGAGAAACATCCTTCACGGGCATGATGATGGACGGGGTCGAGAGGAAGAGAAAAGAGCAGAGTGAAAGAAATGTGATGGTAGCCGTTCGTCTCCATCATGATGTTTATGTGTTCTCCGTGGGACGCCACCATCATTTGGTATGAGAACGACGACCAAGAAAAACTTTGCGGGACACCTTTTCGATAAGGAACACGTGAACCTAAAGTAGGAATCCGTAGGACGTTAAAGAAGGAAAGTGTCCTTCTGAGATCAGGACGACATCATGGCCTAGAAGCCTAGTAGAAGGGCGGGCAATACAACCACAGATCGTTATAATTGACTCGGAGCGGGAGAGACGCATTTTACTGTCTGACTTACAACATGTGATTGTGCTGACATTTCAATTTTGTACTTACGATACTGTAAGGCGGACAGTACGTCGCCCAGCTTAACATAGCACTACAGTTCAAATCACACATTTCCGGCATCCCACTAAGCGTGAATTTTGTTTACGCAACTCCTCCCTCAAAATTTCATCAAATCACTTGAAACCAAGTGCAATTTGATCGCATTTAGAAGTAGATTCATTCTTGTTCATTAG
>Ga0307510_10002387_pt1 | contig 21277 bp, 23 predicted proteins | sample 12_EM_MG_FD_207224 | JGI IMG/M metagenome (GOLD analysis project Ga0307510, IMG submission 207224) | Populus trichocarpa ectomycorrhiza microbial communities from riparian zone in the Pacific Northwest, United States - 12_EM | ecosystem: Host-associated > Plants > Roots > Unclassified | place... | reverse complement strand
GCCAAGGCTATTGCCAAGACCCAAAGTCGCAGGAGCAGGACGCACATCACATGCAGATGACGGCGTTCCGTCCTTGAAAAAAGAGCAGAACGAGGAGAACGGATGAAAACATTGGGTCGTTTGACTGAGGGCAGCGGCGGTGCAGCTCATCCGGCAGGTGCACATACTTTTCTGTCGCGTACATACAGTATTATGCTGTACTGTCGCCACGTAAAGCCATTTGGTGTTCACCAGCGCAAGGAGAAGGTTAGCAGGCGATAAGCGTCGAGACTGACGTCGTGGTGGTAAGGGACAGAGAGGTGTGGTGCTCCCGGAATTACGGCGGGCGGAATGGGCCTTCCGAGTTGCCATATTCACCAGAAAGCGCTCGGCTCGTTGCGCAGCTTGCGCTCGGCCTTTCTCTTCCCCTCACCACTTCTGCACCTGGCAGATTCATTTCCTGCTCAACCGAAGAAACCACTCAAAGTCGAGAGAGAGCATAGTCACTGATTTGGATACTATCAGCGCAACGACAAAGAGATGTTCTCGCTTGTCTCCCAAGAGGTGATGGTGCAACCACCGACGGTCCACCGTCAGCGAACAAGAAAAAGCAGTACAACATCCGCGACATCCTCGTGGCTGGCTCGTTTGGAAAAGTCATGGTACGTGCGATGGTCTCTCGGGTGTATACAGTCACTCTAAAAGCACAAACGCCGCATCATGGTCATCGCATATAGCAGAGCGGGACATAACTCGTACCACCAGAACAGTAGGCCTTCGCTGAGCGCCGCGCAGCCGGTCCATCCACGCCTCGCCTCGCCCCACCGCCACCCCCAACTCTCTCGCCGCTACCCCGCTGTCCTCTGCGGCCACGCGAAATCCCTCCGGCCAGACTGCCCCTGGGGACCTCATGCGCGAGGTCGCACTGAAGGCGATTCCGAAACAGAAATTCAAGGAGAATGAGGAGAGCGTGTGGAGCAAGATGCGGGTGCTTCAGGGTCTCCATCATCTCAACATGGTGAGTCTCATTTCCCCACGCTTATCTCCATGATTCGCCTGCGCGCGCGCCCTCGTTTGTCTCCTAACATGTTTGGTTGTCTTTCTGTAGGTCAAATTCTACGATTGGTTAAGGTCTGGGACAAAATACGACCTCGATTTAAAGCTCGCTGTCGACGGCGGGCTCTTTGAGCACCTCAATCAGCGTGGCCACCTCTCAGAACGAGATGCCGTAGCAGTGCTTCGGTACGTCGATTATTCTTCACTCGGTGATAACAACGAGAGACTGATGCCTTTCATTTTATCTCTAGTTCCCTCTTGTCCGGCGTGAAGTACCGGCAGCGTCCACCAGGCTCTCAACTATGTTGCCCCTCCCCTTTATCATCCACCTTCCCGAACTTCGGCGAGAGTTTTGGGTCTAGGCAGTGGCTTTTTCCGTTCCAAGGGCCCTCATCAGGTATAATTATCGCCGAATTTGGCATGTACGTCGCCTGAATTTTCTCGCTGTAAACATGTCTCATGCGCATCCTACGCTGCTCAGTGCCAAACGCCTTGGTCCCACTGCCGGACTACCCCCAAACGGTTCCTCCCAGCTGGCACAAGCACAACACTGTCCAGCGAGCTCGCCGCGCATCCAGTGGACCTCGCGGTATTCTACCCCTGGTGGTTTCCCAATACATGACCTGTAGCAATCTCCCGGCACCCGACACCGGTGCAAACTCGACCTCACTTTCCACCTTACGTGGCATCGTCACCAACTCACTGCATGGTTGCAATCCTCTCACAACACGGTCCTCTCTCACTTGGTCCTGGGACGAGGACGGGAACAACTTGGGAAGATATTGGTGGTTTGGGGTGACAGGAATTCTTAAAGGTGCGTAGACATTAGGGTACCGGAGGTGCCGTTGGGCTGACAATTTGTCCCAAGACCAGCATTCTTCCAGGTGTCTTTCGTGCCCTCTTTTGGATCTCCCCATGACAACGCCTAAGTCTCGTGCCCGCCCTCTTGAAGCAACACCTCAATCCCGCACTCATTCTCCTGCAGCGGCGTCTTGAGACCATCATGCTTGCCCTCCTTCAGGTTTTACGGCAGCGCGCGAAGTAAGCCAATTCTATGCTCACTTGATCGGGTTCTCTTGCAGCAAAAAGACAGGCCCGCACAGGGCCTTGCCCTCTACGTGGGGCTCTAACGCCTCGATAGTGGCGGTGGAAACTCTCGGCCGCGTCAGGGAGTTCGAGGCCGGCGGTGCCCTCGATGGGGACAAGTGCACCGTCTATGGTCGACAGCATTCCCACTCGTTAGTTCATCCCAATGTCAGCAGGTCTGGCTGCGTTGGCATCGGCACTCTTAGCCACGCTCGCCCTTTCTCTCGCCTCTTGACTTGGGCGCGGTGACCTGTATGCATGCGACAGACCCTGGATGACGCACTCTGACATGCTCGCCGCCTCCGCGCTCGCCTCGGCCAGCGCAAATCAACAGGCAATCACGTGTCAGCCCACGGGGAGCTGCTTGCCGAGCAACCACGTTTGGAGAGTGGTCGCAACTGGTCTCAACCAGTCCGCAGTCCCTTGGTCATCAAACATTGATGCAATCGCGGCTGAGGACTATGGTGCGTGGTTATATTCGTTACCCTCATCCATCCTACTAAACCACTTTTGTTTTGTTTTGCTTAGCTCTACTCATTTCTTGGCTTCGGGGTCGTCATTCCGTAGTTTTTCGGTCTCTCGGACGACATTGCGCTTTATGGTGGAGGGTGTCATGGTGCGTCGCACCATGGCTGTGAAATTCCGAGAACGACATCTCCCAGTCCCTCCACACCCTGTCTTCTCAGTCTGCCTTATCGGTCCCTTCCGTCACCTCTATTTTTCCTCTGTTCACAGTCCCCCAACCCCACCGCTGCAGCCGTTACCGCAGATGACCATCACGATGTTCGTGCCCATTATGGTGCTGGGGCCCGTCCGGAAGAAATCAACACGTTCTCCCGCCCACACCCTTCTGTTCAAGGTGATAAGACCCGTGGCCGATGAAATTGAGCTGGCCGGGAGGTTGTCAGGAGGACAAGGACGACGGTGCGTGGGCAATATTCGCTGCTCTCACCCTGGCCCGCTTGTTGGTGGCAAGTTCTAAGTTCGGACCCGAAGAGTAGCGTTTGGACAGGCTAGAACCCGTCCTTTTTTGAGTTGGCTGCTGACCACGGAATGACACCACGCAGTTGCATCGCCCGATCGCCTCGTGGCCCTCTCCGCCATCGCTCACATATGACTCCCTTCCGTCCTCTCATCTCCCTTGGTTCTCTCCCATTCCGACAATACGCTTACACTCACATATGGACTCGATATTCCCGGATGAAAATGTGTAGTATACATCATAGTCCATTGTATGTAACTTGTCCAGTCAACTTCTCTAGTCTGCGTCGAACTCAATGGCGAGTCCTCCAACTCGCTCACGCTATGGAAAAAGTCACCTCTATGCGGTACAACACAACACGACACTGTGCCTTGCAAGCTCATTGAGGTGGCTGTCCTGTCACTCCCCGCATCACAACTCACATTAGGTTCAAGAAATGGCAAAAGATATCAGGTCATGATGGCAGCAAAAGCAGAATAAGTGGTTCCACGGGGGTCAAAGTGCGAGGGTAAGGGAAATGGCGAACAATATGGGTAGAGAATACGAAATGTCGATCGAATGGAAAGGCGACAGGACTCATCAATCATCAATATGTATCAATCATGCATCTTATTTAGACCCTTCGCCACCGACGTGGTCGACAGTGACGTGACGACCGAAGAGCTGTCGTGCGATGATAAACTTGGGTGAGGTGTTTCAAAGTCATGGGTAGACGAGTAGTTTTGGTAATGCCGGAAATGGGATATTACCCAAGACCGAGTCGGGAAGGACAGGTGCCGAATTGTCATAGGACCGAAGACCCAGACTGGTTTCTTCATCGCCCCAAATTGTTTCAGCAGTGAATATGGAACGCCACGGATCCCGATTTCACACACGCGATCGTGCTGCTCAAGGTTAGACGCACTCCCCACTAGTGAGCTTTCGGAGTATGCTGTGTGCGCATATGAGAATTGGCAACGCTGGCCAGATATTTGGCATCTCACCGTGAAGGGCAGGCCTGTGTCAATTCCGGTCTTGACTCACCGTCCTTCCGTCGTTGCAGACAAAGATATTGTAACGACGGGATACATGCTGGGCTTGCAAATGCCCGAATCCGGACACCCCTCCCGATCCGACCAACGCCACAGGACCGTGCACACGCGTCGCGTCGCATCCCCATTCGCTGCCCTTCTCTCTCCCTCATTATCGCGCGCTCATTCTCAGGACAGACCCTTTTTATTAGTGCTAAGGACAATTAGTATAGATTGTAAATAGCTAGTAGTTGAACTATAAAAGCCAGCATGCAGCAACATGAGCAGGAGGTTAGCAACACCTCAGCCATGCTGCTTACATCAGGAAAACCCCTCATTTGCTTTTTGCTACTTTTACAGGCTCCTACCCACCCGTCGGGGGCTTTGGTCAGGCCTGATCCTAGTAGCAGTAGCTGTGTGTATGAATTAGCCAATCAGAGCCAAGATGGGAAATGCCGAATATGATTATGTCAACCATGAACCTTAGTGTAGCCTGACCAGCCCCCAATGGCTGGCAAAACTTGTCAGCCACAAGTGTGAGATTCCTTAGTCAACAGCATGAGAATGCAAACCAGTTTGTAAATTTCAGTCACATGACCTATACAGGTTGTGGTGATTATACTGTTTGCCCTCCACCAAAAACATATAAAAAAAATTAATTTAACTTTTCCACATGGGTTGCTGCCATGATATTGTAGCATGAGAGGGGTTTTGGGACACTGACAATACATGGTCACTGTTATGCTGCTGGTCATCAATGCTTAAAGAGGATAGTCATGGTAAACATAAATGGTGTAGTGGTTACTACATTTTTGTTGCCACAAATGGCAGGATAGGTCATAGGTTCGATTCTGTGCCAGTGTAATATATTGTTTCTCATCTGCATCATCTCACCAGCTTTGAATATACTTTTGTTTTGCAGTACCCATCTCATGTCATGATTAATACTTTTACACTATTTGTTTGTGGCTCCTACACACCATTTTAGAGGTTGTGTAAGTGTCCATTGTCCACCCATCAAACATGTACATTTTGGGTGTTTCACTTGCTGGCCTGGTTCTAACAATGCACCATAGGTCATGTGACTGAAATTTACAAACTGGTTTGCGTTCTCATGCTGTTGACTAAGGAATCTCATGCTTGCGGCTGACAAGTTTTGCCAGCCGTCAGGGGCTGGTCAGGCTACACTAAGGTTCATGGTTGACATAATCATATTCAGCATTTCCCATCTTGGCTCTGATTGGCTAATTCATATACACAGCTACTGCTACCAGGATCAGGCCTGACCAAAGCCCCTGATGGGTGGGTAGGAGCCTGCTACTTTTACTGCTTTTATTGCTTTTTTTGTGTAAAAAAAGTAAAAATTTGGAAAGTACAGACTACTTGTGACAAGCCAACCCCTTTACTTTCCATGTACTTTTTTACTACTGCTCTACTTTTTTACACAGCTCTATATTTTTTCATGCAATATAACTGAGACTACTTCCATTTTATCACTACTTGTCATTTTTTGGCTGTACTTTTATGTACTTTTGTGACCTGAAATACTTTTGAAAGCAATATACTTTTTTGACTGCCTCAGAAAGCACTCTGGCAAATGGAGGACTTGGCTTTTTTGTGCTTTTTTGTGCTTTTTCTACATTTTTCATGAAAAGCATGAAAAAAGTAGAAAAAGCACCAAAAAGCAAACAAGGGGTTTTCCTGATGTAGCGTCACATTTTCCCCTCTTCTGATTCCCTGTGTTTGTGTTTAGTCTGTCACATTTATCATTTACACACACACACACTCTTTCTCTCTGTCTTCCTCTTTCCCCTTTTGCAGTGGTAGAGCAACTAACAATCGTGGTCCGCTTTAGCTTTTGCTCCATTGCATGCTCTTGGATTGAGTGTGCTTGGTTCTAACTGCTCCTGCACCTTCCATTTTGAACTCTCATGTGGACATTAAGTCCATTGTATAATATGATGGTTGCATCCTATAGTTGTCTTTGTTGTGTACATACTGTGCTACTGTGCTGTACTGTGGTCCCATGAAGCTGATTGGTGTGAACAAGCCACAAGGAGAAGGTTACCAGGTGATAAGTGCCAAGATTGCTGAAATTGAGGCTTATGGAGGAATGGTCCTTCTGACTTCTGGGTTCCACCAGAAAGTGCTCAGCCCCTTGTTGGTTTGGAAAGCTGGCTTTTATGAGTTTTCTCTTTCCCTTAACACTTCTGCACCTGGAAGATCATCACCATCTGGTTTCTACGTCCTCCATATCCTGCTTGACTGAAGAACCACCTAAGAGTCGAGAGAGAGCATAGTCACTGATTTGGATACTATCAGTGTAACAACAACAAGATGTCCTTGCTCGTCTCCCAAGAGGTGATGGCACAACTGCCATCAGCAAACAAGAAAGGCAGTATGAGATTCGCAACATGCTTGGGACTGGCATGTTTGGGAAAGCCATGGTATGTGATATGTGAGAGCTTCTTAGGCATATACACTCTAACACAATACAGTAAATATATCACAAACCCCACATCATGGTTGTTGCATATGGCATTGCATGATATGGCACATACTACCAGTACAGTGGACCCTCGCTGAGCACTACACTGCCAGCCCATCCATGCCTCCCCTCTCTACCACCACCAACTCTCTCCCTGCTACCCTGTTCTCCTTTGTGGCCACACAGAGTCCCTCCACACAGATGGTGCCTGGGGATATCACATGTGAGGCTGCACTGAGGGCCATTCTGAAGAAGAAAGTCAAGGGGAATGAGAAGAGCATGTGGAGTGAGATGTGGGTGCTCCAGGGTCTTGATCATCCCCATGTTGTGTGTCCTCCACATACTGCTGTTACTCTATGATGCGCCTGTGCCCATGCATCCTTGTTTGTCCCCTAACATGTTTGGTTGTCTTTCTGTAGGTCAAGTTCCACAAATGGTTCGAGTCCCAGACAAAATACTACTTTGCTTTCAAGCCTGTTGTTGGCGGTGAGCTCTTTGAGCACCTCAGTCAGCACAGCCATTTCTTGGAATGAGATGCCATAGCAGTGCCTTGGTATGTTTGATTGTTCTTCAACTGGTGATAGCAACAAGAGACTGATGGGCTTCATTTTATCCCCAGTTCTGTCTTGTCTAGTGTGAAGTACCTGCACAACCATGGTCCACAGCATCGTCCACCAGGATCTCAAGTATGTTGTCCCTCTTCCTTATCATTCCCCTTCCCATCTTTGGCAAGATATTTGGATCAAACGTATGGCTTGTAAACAGACTGGAGAACACCCTTTCCCGCCACACCAAGGACCCATCAGATATTGTTATTGCTGACTTTGGCATGTGCGTCGCCTGTGTTTTCTTGCCGGAAACACATCTCATACATGTCATACACCTTTCAGTGCCAAACACCTCGATTCTACTGGGGAACTGCTCACGTCCATTGCAGGAAGTCTAGGATATGTAGCTCTAGTAGGTGCTGAACCATAAGGGGCACGGCAAGCCCATCGATATTTGGTCAATAGGTTGAGGTTCCTTTCTCTCCTTGCTAATCATTCATAATATGATAGAATGCTGATTACAGGTTGCAGAATCATTACTTACATGCTCCTCTGTGGATACATGCTGTTCAGGGCAGATAACATGGAGGAAGTTATATGGCAGACAACAGAGGCAAGGGTTGACTTCCACGATAGGCACTGGAAAGCCATCTCTGACAAAGGTACACCTGGAACCAATCACATCTTATGGGAATGCACTTATCTGACTCTCATGCCCTCCATCACAGCAAAGAACTTCATCTGTGCCTTTCTCCATCCCAACCCTACACATCAGCTCACTGCTGAGCAAGCCCTATCACATACATGGCTCACAAGCTTTGCAGCTCTGGTGGAACATGACCTCTGCAGCCTGTGCAAGAACTTTGACCCGTGTGCATGCTGGTGCAATGCAATCAGGACGGTGTGGGCCAGGTCGCACTTTGCAAAAGGCAATGGCATGAACAATAACAACAAAAAGGACCAGCTAATACTCAGCTCTGATGATGAAGATGATATTGGGAGCCAAAGTGGGTTGCTGTCATCACGCATGACACTGGAACCTGACTCCAAGAGATAGCAGCAACACCTCTCTCCTCCATTGCCAGATAATTGCACACTATGGGGCAGGATGGCAGGACTTGTGGAAAAGAGGACTCCAAAGACGACATTGTTGCCATCATCATTCTCCCCAATGTTGTTTCTAATGCCCTCAACAAGGCCAAGGTCAAGGCTGCTGTCAAGACCAAAGAGGCACAGGAAGGGGATGCACCCCATGCGCAGATGATGACAGTGCCCCAGCTATGCAATATAAAGGAGGAGGAAGAGGAGGAAGAGGAGCTATATATGCCTGGGTCTTTTGACTTTGGGGATCAGGGTGCTGGTGCCGCCATGGGTGAGATGCCAGGAACAGGTATGTCAGCACACTTGTGGACCTTTGGCGGTGGATGGAGGTGAGATGATGGTATGGACAAGGACACCCTGCACTTTGTATTTCCTGCCCATTTAGACCTTTGATTTTATCTTACACTTACCGTCATGGTTACAACCCATTGCATCGCTTTGGTATTGTTTGGGTTTATTTAGCTTTCCCCCCCCCTCTCCTTGGTTTGGGTTCTGATTGTTTGGTTGTTGTCCCTTCTATATGTTGTCAGCATCAGTGAAAATCAGACTGTAAAGCAACTTAGACCAATGCAGGGCCCCCAGAATTCCAAAGTGGGCATCAAGTGACAGATAGAGGTGTGGGTGCTGGCAATAATGAACTATATTAATGCCTGTATGGCTTTACAGAATACAAGATCAGTTCTTTATTTTGAACAGATTCCCATTGTGGCAGAATTAGGGATTGTCAGGGGTAACCCTGGGGTGTTTCAGAGAAACCCTGACCCACACCCACCAAAACCCACACCCGCTCTGACGGGTGTGGGTTTTTGCTGGGTTGGGTCATGGGTTTCATGAATCTTGCAGGTCGGGAAAACCCAGGTGGGTATAGTTGGCGGGTACTTAGTAAACCACAAAAAGTTCAATTTGTATAAAAAATAATTGGGACATGCAGGTCAATGAGGAACTGAAACTAGTGATGAGATTACAACACCAGGATGTCATCCCAGCCCACAGTGAGGTCATCCTCTTCCACCTCAATCTCATCTGCTCTAAGAGCCGCTCTGATATCACTATCCTTCACCAATCCCTGGGAGCTCTACAGCCCAACACAGAGTGATGCACGTGTTGATTGAACTGCAAGGCGGCTGCGAACATAGGGGAGGACAAGATGGCCACAGCTGAAGACACATTCTACATCAACAGTTGTTGCTATGGGACAAAGCATTCAGCACTTAAGTTACATGCAAGAAGATAGCTACTCACCAGGAATAGACAGGTAATCATGAGCCATGCGTGACAACTGGGAAAACATTGCACGTTGCTCATGCCACCACATGACTCCATCTTTCACATCTTTGGGATCCACAGAAAGGTAACATTGAAGTTCATCTCCCGATGGGGACATGGGTGTGACATCCATGATACTATCAAACATGTTTTTGGGTGTGGACGAAGTGGAAGTCTGTACATATAGTTGTTAGAGAAGAAGTAGGGATTAGTGAAATGACAACCTACCGCAATGTTACTTAGGGTTTGGGTTGTGTTGGCAGTGCTCCTGTCCCCCTCAATGTCCATTGAGCAATATGATCTGTCAAATTCATCCTGGACAATGTCGCATGCTGTCTCAATCAATACCTCATCCCAGCCATTTCTTTTGAAGTACTCGAGCTTGTGACAAGGGTGAAGGACTAGATGAATTGCAATCAGAAATATGTAAATTAGACTTAGAAAAGGAAGTGGTATACTCATTGCGATCCGATAGACATCTGACTCCCCAGCTTTGTTGTAGTATTTGGACAGTGTGTGTTTACTGATAGCAAGTGAAGCACGAATTGAAAGGGAGTATTTGCTGGAGTCAGATGATGTGGTAAGGACCTTGTCAATGAGGTCCATGGCAGGAATGATTGTGGCCAGGTTGGGGGTGCCACGCAAAAAGAACAATGTCGCATCCTTGAAAATCTAGACAAGATAACATGAATAGGTGAAAAAGGGGAGAAAAGGGGGACTCACCATTAGGATGTCTTGAAGCTCCGTGGCGATCTTCCATTCAGTAGATACCAATTCATATTTGCGAAGGTTGTATTCACGGATAGCAGTCATTGCATCGATGACAACACAGTATCAAATAGCAAACTCAAGCATGTCATATGTCAAGTTCCAGCGAGTTGACACATCCTGGGGCATCATACATTGCGAAAGGCCATGGGTGGAAAGCATCTTGTGCCAGGCTGGAAGGAGTATGGTTGTTGAGTTCTTCAGCATGAGTGACAATTTTCACAGCTTCACCATTTGTCAGCTTCGGACCTAGGATTAGGGTCTGTGGAACGTAAACAAACCTTCAATAACATTGACCTTATTGGTGTGAGCCTCGCGTTGTCTTCATCACCATCATCAATACCCTCGTCCTGCTTATCATCATCAATTATTGCCTGTTCTTGTTCTTTTTCTAGGGCCTGGGCCACATCATCGAACTCTTGGGTGCCTTTTGCCTTTTGTGTGTCAAATGGCTTCAGAATCGACTTAGCAATGAGATTGATGGTATGCACAAAGCATCTAGTCTGATTGGCAGGACCTGTGTCGCGAGCAGTACTCGCGCCCCCCAGTCTCAGCTACAAACCCGTAACTCCAAGACCACGTGACCGTGGGAACATATCACATGACCCTACACGTGACTCATCACGTGACCCCTTCGCCACTCATACATCACGTGACTTATCAGCACGTGACCCTGGGAACCTACAACCCTGTGACCCTGGGAAGATAACACATGACCTATCAAGGAACTGGTCATCAACAACGTCACCTGACAAGACGCACTTTGGACGCGCGTCTGACCCGTTGATCAACACGTGGCAGATCGTGGGAACGATCAACAAGATGCGTCCACTAAACAATCAACAAACACACGATGCGACTCGATCAACGAGGACACAACTCATTAGGGCTAGACCCTAATCGAGATGTATTATATAATCCACAGTTGCTGCGCATTGACTGCGCAGTCCCCCGTTACCTGTAAACTTACCTACCCTAAACTGCGCACAGACCACCCTGTATTAGTATATAAGACCTACGAATTTAGGTGAACAGTCCTTAGACTGTTCTCTTGTCAATCCCCACACTGGAGCCTTTCAAAGCTCCCTCATCGTTAGCAGCACCCCGCCCGTCGTCTTCCACAGCCTACTCTATCCCGCCCCTCCTCGTCTTCTGTCTCTTCCTCATCAACGTCTCTGTGCTGCTCCTTTGGATCAGTCACCTTCAACTCCGCGTCGTCGTCGAGTCTCACTACCCATAAAGTAGTGAGTTCCCGACATTAGAACAGTCTCCTTAGTTGAAGCTGACTGTTTGGAAGTGTCCTCCCCTTCTATCTCCGTCGCCTCCTGGTCCGACCTGAACGCCGTCTATCAGGAGAACTCTGCCGCCGCCCTTGAGGTCGTCAACAACGTCCTCAACAGTCCCCATAACACTTGGAATAGTCCAAGCCCCGGAAGCCCCCTTCTCCAGTATTCCCCCGTCCCCTGCGTGTCGTCCCCTGGCCGCCCACCGTTACCTCCAGTCCCAAACTCCAATTCGAGTTCGTCATCCCCGGCTTCCCCTTCCTCGCCCCCACGGGCCCTGGCCCAAATGACGTCTATATCCCCCAGTCCCCACAGTATTCTAACTCCTCCGCCAGCACCGGCATTACTCTCGTCGACCCCGACTCTCTTGAACCCACCCCCGTTGATCCCAACCCATACGTCGTCCGCTCCCCATCCCCGCTCACTCCTGCACCCACCCTCGAAGCACTTCGCACTGCCACCGAGTTCGATCTTGAACAACTCGGAGAAGAAACAGCTGCCCACGTCATCCGTCTTGCCCAAGAAGAGCTTGATGTCCTCCTTCCCCCGCTTACCCAAGACAGCTGGTCCCATTGCCAGCTTACCGGCGACGTCACTGACCACGTCTCACTCAAGGACATCCCCCTCGAGAACATTCCCCCGTCCATCGTTACAGCCCCCGCCGCCGCGCTCGCTTCCCCCACCCTGCCATCACCCGCTCCTCTCCCTCCCCTTTGGCTCGCTCACTTCGAAGGAGCCCTTGTCCCCCTCATCGCGTACGACTTCCTAGACGGACGTACAACTATCCTTTGCGGCCACTTACACTTCACAGAGCAAGGGATTTTATTTGTTAATAGAAGCACTCATATTACGGACTTGCTTCGCACGGACCCCCAGTTTTCTTGTTTCGTGCCTACTCCCTGTGTTCCCACTAAACCTTTTGATTTTTATTACACCCCCCTCGGAAAACCCTTTGTAATACTTTCTCATAAGTTACAAAGGACTTATCGTGGTGTAAAATAAATCAAAGGTTTTTTTACTCGCCCTCGAATCACACAAAGAGCTCCACATCACCCTTGCATGAGCTCTTGGGAGAACGTCCTTGATAACTTCCCACTCGAACTCCAACTAGAACTCACAGAAGAAGAACAGGCGTACATCCCAGTCTACGCCACTGATGCCTTTGCCGCAAATTATAAAGAGACCAGGTGTCTCTTTGCCCGTTTCCTTACTCCAGGAATTTGGTGTGAAGGAGTAGAAACCCCCTGGAAATTCACAGCAAATAACGAAGCACTCGTTACACGCAAGTTTCAATTCCTTGTCCTCCACCTTGACGAAGTCAACGATTTTGACTTCATACAACGAACTGCTACCTTTCACGGTAAACAAATCAAGTGGGATACCCTATACTCCAAGTGGAAATACCTCAACAACCAGAAGGTACATTTCCAAAGCCCTAGTACTTCTGAAGCAGAAGAAACCCAACCTCGGATCCCTGAAGAAATCAAGAAAGCCGACAGCTTTATCACAGCAGGATCCGATCACGACTCGGACTCCGACAAAGAATCCACCCACAGTAAATCATCCACAGATGAGGACACCCTCAACATTAGCAACCTATTACAAGAAGCTGAAACAAGGATCGTTGCTACCATCCAGAAACTCACTAGTCGCCCCAGTACCCCAAGTCCCCAAGGAACCCCGTCCCGTCCAACAAGTACGCTTCCTGGAAGCTCCAAACTTTCAATACCAGAAGAAAGTTCATTTCCTACTCCACCTGTGTCCAAAGGCAAGACAAAGGAAGAACCTTTACCCCAGACCCTTACCGGCTCTTCGAGATCCTCGCAAGCCACTCCAGTACCCGCCGCAACCCAGCCAGGGACACCACCTGTACCGAAGGGAAACCCCAAGGGAATACCACCGCAGATCCCTCCTCACCGGCCTCGCTCAGGAAGAACAGGCCCACCCCAGAGACCACCTAGTCCCCCAGCACCACCCCCACCCCCAGTTATCATGGCAGGAAATGTCGCAACTCCCAAACTCTTGGGAAGTACCCCTGATCCCTATGATGGGAACCCGACAAAGGCCCAAGCCTTTTGGAACACCCTGGCCAACTATTATACAATGAATGAAGCGGTCTACAATACCAATGACAAGAAAGTACCAGCAGCATTAACCAATTTCAAGGCTGGTACCTGTGGAGGAGATTGGGCCAGTGATCGCATCGCTGAAGCCTTAGCAGCCAACCCAACCAACTATGGAACATGGGCCCAATTCCAGACCGCTTTCGAGAAACAATTCATCCCTCCCCAGGTCCAACAAGAAGCTATTAAAGGGATGCATGACACCTACATGGGCAACCGCGAATTTAACGACTGGTACCAAGATTGGACCCACCATGCTCGACGATCAGGCGTCGATGACAATACCAAGATGTACGCTTTCAGGCGATGCATCAACACGGCACTCCAACAGAAACTAGTTGCCCTATCACCCCAGCCAGCCACACTCCCAGATCTCGTCGATAAAGCTCGAGACCTGGATCGTTCCTTCCGCATGTTCGCACCACAATCCTATACACCCTCCACGGGAGGAGGACGCAGAAGAGGTCGTTTTACCCCTCGAATCCAAGCAATTGAAGAAGAAGAACTTACCGCGGAAATAAATGCATCATGAGGACGCGGTCAATTTCGAGGACGTAGCTGTGGAACCTCATTTCGTCAAGGAAAGCTCTCCCCTGAAGAAAGGGAACGCCGCTTCAGAGAAAAGCTCTGCATGTACTGCGGCCAACCAGGCCACGTCGCCACCAATTGCGATCTAGGCAAACACCCTGGGACCTCGTTACGTCAAATGGACTCCATCCCGGACCACAACATGGATAAAATGAGTATCCATGATAATGTGGAAGCGAACAAGCTGTCCACTAACTACTCTACGCCTATTATCGACATAAATGTGCCTATGGTCGACATGGCTATCACAGACACCACTCTCAAGACCCTATCCGTCTTCAATACGGACCCCATCGACATGGATGCGGCCTGCATCAATCACTCGTCTTTTTAGGACACTCTCCTGTTGCATCGTCAGCAAGAGTTGTACCACCATCCCGTTGTAATTCTAGCAATCTCCGAAATCTTCAAGTTCCCAAGGCTCCCCAAGTACCAGCAGATACGATTCGAAATATACGCTTCCCGTCACTACGGGTTAAAGTTCGAATCATATGCCACAGGAGAAAAATCGATGCTCATGCAATACTTGACAGTGGAGCCGAAGGCGTCTACTGTAATATCTCGTTTATTAACACACACAAGATCCCTACGACTACACTCGCGAAACCAATTTATCCAAGAAACGTCGATGGTACCATGAATAAACAAGGACCAATCCGCCATACTGCCATCCTACGAATGGAGATGGGCGAAGAACACAAGGAAACCACAGAAATGGCCGTAACCAATATCGGACGGCATGACATACTCCTAGGAACCGAGTGGTTCAGGGCACACAACCCCCAGATAGACTGGGCAAAGAACAACTTACTCCTTGACCGCTGCCCCACCTCTTGTTACCCGAGTTGTCTGGACGAAACGTCGGAACTCGCACAGCTCCTTCCAACAGAAGATTTGGAAGCCTACTACGATGATCTCCTCAAATCCACTTACCAGGGCATAGATCCAACACAATGCATTATGGCCCATCTACATGGAGAATACAACGACATGATAAGTGAATCGGTGGTTTCGCCCACGATGTCACCTCCCAAGACAAGCATAGTTGCGTTGCAGCGCAATATGGCAAAATACGAACCGGTGGTTACGCCCACGGTGTCGATTACACGAAGAACTGGACCGGTGGTTACGCCCACGGTGCCTCCCAAGTTAGCGTCATGGAACGCTTCCCCACGTATCGGACCAGTGGTTACGTCCACGGTGCCTCCCAAGACAGCGTCACGGAACGCTCTTACTCCACGTTATGGACCGGTGGTTACGTCCACAGTGCCTCCCAAGACAGCATCACGGAACGCTCTTACTCCACGTAATGGACCGATGGTTACGCCCACAGTACCCTCCAAGACAGCGTCACAGAACGCTCTTACTCCACGTTATGGACCGGTGGTTACGCCCACGGTGCCCCTCAAGACAGCGTCACGGAACGCTTCCCCACGACACGGACCGGCGGTTACATCCGCGGTGCCTCCCAAGTCAGCGTCACAGCACGCTTCTACCCCACGTTATGGACCAGTGGTTACGCCCACGGTGCCCCTCAAGACAGCATCACAGAACGCTTCTACCTCACGTTATGGACCGGTGGTTACGCCCACGGTGCCCCTCAAGACAGCGTCACGGAACGCTTCTACCCCACGTCCTGGACTGGCGGTTATATCCGCGGTGCCTCCTACAACAGCGTCACGGCACGCTACCTCACAACCCAATATCGCGTCATGGCACGCTTCATCATGACATATAGGATCGGTGGCTACATCCACGATACCTCCCAAACCAGCGTCACGGCACACATCCCTACTATCCAAGTCAGCGTCACGGCATGCACCCCTACTGTTACGATCCTGGGCCCTCACCCTAATTTTCGCCATTTATTTTGCGTTCTCGGTTACTCGTTCCCCACTCGTTCCCTCACGCGCCGCTCGGACCGTCACCAAATCACCTGACAAGTCACCTGATAGATCACCTGACTATTCCGCAGTCAATTATCACATGCCATCACTCCGCAGTCCGCCGCATCATGACGTGTCCTCATTTATCCCTTTCTGGATTGCCAGCTCATGATGCACCACTCCGCAGTCGCCAGCTCATGATGGAGCTATACTTAGAACTGCCACGTCATGATCTACCTTAGTAAATATTTCCATATTTCTTTGTGACTCCTGTGACCCGTTACTTCTCATTTGTATATAAGCACCCATACTTTTAGCAGTTAGGCCCTAAGCCTAACTTGGTTTTCAATCCAAGACTTGTAGCTTCCACCCAGGACTTTTTAAGTCTCTTATCTGAACTCTCGAAGTCGCTTCAAAGCCTTGAAGCTCCCCCTCTCATCTCTACTATCTACCTCAGGAAGTCGCCCTTATCATCGGGGACTTTACTCCTATACTACGTAGCCAATCGGTACTGCGCTACTCACGTGACCTATCACCTCAGGAGGAAACCCCACTGAGCAATCCCAGTCGTCGCCAAACCAACTCACGCACGTCGCGTCTTTAAGGCCCTTGGACCTTAACACAAGTTAGGCTTTCCTACGAACTCTTGAAACACAGAGCTGTTACCATCGTGGCAACCATTCAATACGGAACACTCAACGACGAGTTTACACGCATCATCAGGAGACAACAGGACGATCTCCCAGCACACGTCACAAAAGACGCATACTTTGAAGACCACGGAGTAAACAATCCTAACACCGGATATCACCTTGACACTCCAAGTGGACGGACCATCCCTGTCGAATTTATCCAAGCAAACGAAACTTATCTTTGGATCCAACTTCACCGACACAACGATACCTGGATTACTAACCAGGGAGGAATCATCAGAAACAACCCAGATCTTGGCTGGTGGCTCATTATCGACCCTCAGCATCCCGACTACACACCTGAAAGACAAGAGGCCAGCATCCCTCTCACTCTCGCAGCAGTTACCACCGTACTTCAGCAGCTTCCTACCCGCCCCAACACCCCAAATCATCCAACCATCATGGAAGGACAACAAGAGGACATTAACGTCGCTACTGGCCAAGCACAGGCCGACGCACAGAGGATTAACATCATCACTCCCTCTAACGGCGCACTCAAGGGAAACCCTCCTTTTATATTTACTGGAGACAGGAATACAAGCCGGAAGTTTGTAAACAACTTCGACCTCTGGCAACTACTCAACCGGCATAACGACACTATGAAGAAACCCCTATCCTGCGTCGTCACCCTTCTCAGCTACATGGACGGTGACAAAGTGGACGCCTGGAAGGAAGAACAAATGCATATTCTCGAAAAAGCAGCCAACGACGGAGTTCTAGAAACGGATGAAGACCTCTGGAGAGACTTCATTGAAAGGTTTAAAATCGCCTTCACAAATCAAAACCAGAAAGAAGAATCCTACCAGAAGTTATGCAAACTCAAACAGGAAGATAGTCTCGACGACTTCTTCGCCAAATTCAAGCAACTGGCATTCGAGGCTGGAGTTCCCCTAGACGACAAAGGAACTATTGAAACCCTCAAACATGCCATGAACAAAGGACTCACTAGCGCCATCATAAATTCCCCCGACTTCGACCCTACCGCAGATGTCTCTTGGACGTTCAAACAATGGGAAGAACAGGCCCGCAAATCTCACCTTAAATGGAAAGCAGCAGCCGAGTTCACCCAACGACGTCAAGGACTCTTCCAAGCATTCAAACTATCCCCCAGGCAGAACAATAACCCTGGACAAGGCGGTTTCGGAAGAAACAACAACTGGAGAAATAGGAACGACCGACGCACCACCTCTCAAGGAGGATATCATATGGACGTCGACGCTACAGTCACCCAAAACATCAACGCCACTACTAGTAGACAACAACATTCCGAAGCAAAGAAAGCGGAACTCATGAGAAGCAACTCGTGCTTCTACTGCGAAAAACCAGGACACCGAGCCAACGTCTGTCGCAAGAAACAGGCTGACCACAGTAACTTCAGCGATCGCTCCAACAACTCCAGGGAGCCAACTAGAGCCAACGCCACACCTATTATGCCAGACATCTCAGACCTCGACACCTTCGCTAACTACCTGAAGGACAATATGGACTCCTTCAGCGAAGAAACCAGACTAGGTTTTGTGGAGAAACTCATGGCAAAGGATTTTCCTGCGGCCCTCAACTAGCTGCCTTAGTTAGGGCTTTCCGACTCGATAGTGTGTTTGTAAACAAATCAAATTCAATACAACTTAAAGTTCCAATCACACACTATCGAGGGACGGCAGAAGAAACAATCCTACTTGATACTGGAGCAACAGAAAACTTCATCGACCAAACTACTGTGGATAAACTTCACCTAGGCACTAAAAGAATCCCCTTTGCACGGCCAGTCTATAATGTCGACGGAACTCTAAACAGAGCTGGATCCATCACTAAGGCTTGCGATCTACTTGTTACTCAGGGGAATAAGAAAGAACGAACAAGATTCTTTGTCACAAACCTAGGTCGTGACCGAATGCTCTTCGGCTATCCATGGTTCAAGAAATTCAACCCAGACATCGACTGGGAGAAGAGCGAACTCAAAGGACCCAAGGTCAAAATCGAAACCCTACTCTATGGCACTCTTCAACGTGCAAAGACCTGGCTCAAGCAAAAGAAACAAGACAACGAAGACCTCATCCTTGAGGCACAACAGTGCGCTCTATGGTCGGGAGTAACTCCTTCAGAAATGAGGGAAGGCCCGGTAGAAGTCAACCGCACCCACACATCAGTCGAAATGGCCCATAAGTACGCATCGGAACATGGGAAGGAGGAAGTCACCCTCCCGGAAGAATTCAAACGTCATACGGCACTATTTTCGGATGAAGAGGCGAACAAATTCCCGCCAACTCGCGGCGAAGGAGATCACAAAATCGTACTCATGGACACCGCCCCTACCCGCTTCAACTGCAAAGTCTACCCGCTCTCAAGAGATGAGCAGGAAGCGGAGAACAAATTCATCGATGAAAATCTGGAAAAAGGCTACATCACACCATCGGACTCCCCCTACGGCTTCTCTACCTTCATGGTCCCTAAGAAAGACTCGAAGGAAAAGAGATACATTATCGACTATCGCCCACTCAACGCAGTCACCCGAAAGGACGTCACCCCACTCCCAAATCTCAAACAGTGTATTGAAAACTTGCAAGGAATGGAACTATTCAGCAAGTTCAACATCCGCTGGGGTTACAACAACATCCGCATACGGGAAGGCGATCAATGGAAAGCCGCATTCAAAACACGTCGGGGATTATTCAAACCCAAAGTAATGTTCTTTGGGATGAGTAACTCACCAGCCAGCTTCCAACGATTCATGAACGGTATTCTCGAAGAACTCTATGAACACTTCGAGAAGAAAGGCATACACGACATACGGCGCATCCTCCAGAACTACATGGATGACTGTGGTATAGGAACCCTCCTCAAAGACTTCAAATTACACGTCGAGATCATTCACTTCCTATTTGACTTACTCCTACATCATGGCCTACACCTCAAATTATCAAAATCCGTCTTTCTACAGCCGCAAATGGACTTCTTAGGCGTCCGGATCTCCAAAGAAGGAGCAACTGTTGACCCAGCTAAAGTTGCAGGACTCAAGGATTATCCACGCGAACTCAAAGATAAACGACAAGTCCGCGGGTTCCTAGGAGTCGCCGGTTACCATCGCATGTTCTGCCCCAACTTCAGCATCATCGCCGCACCCCTTACGAAACTCACCGGAAAGGACGTACCATTTGAATGGGGACCCGAGCAAAAAGAGGCCCAAGAAACACTCATCACATTAATCACTAGTTCACCCATCCTGGCCAGACCGGACCCAGACAGACAATTTGAGCTCGAAACCGATGCTTCACAAGTCGGTACAGGAGCAATACTCTATCAAAGAGACCCCCCTATCACGAAACCAGACGGCACCCAGAAACCAGGACCACGACGACCGGTGGGATTCCACTCCCAAAAATTCACGCAAACCGAGCAAAATTATCCCATCTACGACCGCGAATTCCTCAGAGTCATGAGAGGACTTCGCTGCTGGTCCCACTTGCTCAAAGGAACAACAATCCCCATCTTGGTGTATACTGATCACGCAAATCTTAGGTACTACAGAGAGCCCTGCAAAATTGGACCACGCGTTGCTGGTTACTTACCAGAACGCGAACAATACAACATCTTACTGGAGTACAAACCTGGGGCTACCAATCGAGCAGACGCATTATCTAGGCGACCTGACTACGAAGGACCAAACGAAATCAACGAAGACGTCACTGTATGGCCGGACCAATATTTCTGCGACCAGCATACTTCAATTCGCGTATTCGACATGGACAGTATAGGCGACAACTTGGACTCAAAAATCAAGCTAGCGCAATATCAACATCAAAGCACACTCAAGAAATGGGCACCAGCACATAATCTATCCCTACTGGACGGCACTCACTGGCACCATGGAACGGCACTTGTTGTCGTGGCAGACAATGACCTTAGGAGGGGAGTAACATCCCTTTTTCACGACCACAAAACCGCTGGACACGCAGGGATTACCAAAACCCTCCAACTTATCGCACCTTACTACTGGTGGCCCGGAATAAAAATCTTTGTAACTGAGTACATTAAAGGCTGCACTACTTGCCAAATGACCAAAGTCAACACTCATCCCGCTCATCCCCCTATGTTTCCTATCACTCCAGCCGAAAACGCTCGACCTTTCGAAACTGTCGCTATGGACTTCATCACCAAACTACTGCTCTCAGGAGGATACGACACTATCCTAACAATCACTGACACAGATTGTTCAAAAGCATCTGTCTTCATCCCTTGTAACGAAACAATTGACTCTGAAGGAGTCGCCCTACTCTACCTGAACCACGTCATACCACATGTTACGATCCTGGGCCCTTACCCCAATTTTCTGCTATTTTCCACCATTTTATTTCACGCTCTCGGTCACTCGTCCCTTACTCGTTCCCTCACGCGCCGCTCGGACCGTCACCAAATCACCTGAC
>Ga0307510_10002386_pt1 | contig 21282 bp, 16 predicted proteins | sample 12_EM_MG_FD_207224 | JGI IMG/M metagenome (GOLD analysis project Ga0307510, IMG submission 207224) | Populus trichocarpa ectomycorrhiza microbial communities from riparian zone in the Pacific Northwest, United States - 12_EM | ecosystem: Host-associated > Plants > Roots > Unclassified | place... | reverse complement strand
CCTCAGGACCAAACCCGGGACTTTACCATGCAATTAATCGGTTAAGGTCCAGATACTTAGAGTCGTCGCCGGCTCAATAGTGCCGTGCCAGGAGCCAGTCGGCCAGAGCGCGCAACAGGTCGGCCCGGGACCCCAGCGGGGCCAGCGAATCCAGCGCCTGGGCGTGCAGCCGGCGGGCCCACTCCTGCGATGCCTCGATCCCGATGATTGCCGGGTAGGTCGGCTTCGAACGCTCGCTGTCCGCGCCGGTTGCCTTGCCGAGGGTGGTGACATCGCCCAGCACGTCCAACAAGTCGTCCTGGATCTGGAACGCGAGACCGATGGGAGCCGCGAAGCCCGCAAGTGCCTCATGCACACGGGAGTCCAGTGAAGATGCGCACGCCGCAGCCATCATCACGCTGACACGGATCAACGCGCCGGTCTTGCGGGAGTGCATTTCTTCGAGCTGCGCCAGGCTCAGGCGCTGGCCCTGCGCTGCCAGGTCGATTGCCTGGCCGCCGGCCATCCCGAACGAGCCGCTGGCTTCGGCCAGCAACTCAACGAGCTTCAGCCGCGTTACCGGAGACGCCGGCAGAGCCGGGTCGCGCGTCAGCACATGAAACGCCAGCGTCTGCAGGGCATCGCCCACCAGAACACCTGTCGCCTCATCGTAGGCTTTGTGCACTGTTGGTCGACCGCGACGAAGGTCGTCATCGTCCATCGCGGGCAGGTCGTCGTGGACGAGCGAATACACGTGTATCAGCTCAATGGCGCAGGCCGCGCCCTCCACTTCATCTTCGGTCCTTCCAACCGCGCGCGCGGCCGCGAACAGCAATGCGGGACGGATGCGTTTCCCGCCCCCGAGAACGCTGTAACGCATGGCTTCATGAAGCCGTGACGGTACAACGTCGGGCCCTGGAAGCCGCGAAGCCAGCGCCGATTCAATCCGTGCCTGCCATGACTCCAACTGGGCGCGAAATCCATCGCGCCGGCCGGAAGTCTCCTGTGTGGCCTGCCGGGTCCCGTCAGCCGCTGCGTTCATTGCGGCCTTGAGGGGTGGCCGCCTTCGGCATCAGGCGCACGGTTGGTGCGTTTGATGTCAGCCACGGCCACTGTCGCCACCGAACCTCCACTCGGGCGACGATCGCTGTCGCTGTAGAGGATGGGCAGATCTGCCGCCATGGGACCCGATGTGCGGGGACCCTGCAGAGCGTTCTTGAGGGCCTTTATCGGGTTACTGAACATGTCGTCCACGGCAGATCCTTCGAATCCGCAGTGAGCCATGCAGTTGTCGCACGCCGGGTTGCGGCCTACGCCGTACTTGTCCCAGTCCGTATCTTCCATGAGCGACTTGAACGTGGGCGCATAGCCCTCGTCCGTCAGCAGATAACACGGCCGTTGCCAACCGAACAGGTTGTAGGTCGGCGTGCTCCACGGCGTGCACTGGTAGGCCTGGTTGCCGGCCAGGAAATCGAGGAACAGGCCGGAGTGATTGAATGACCAGCGCGGCTTGGAGAAGCCTTTCTTCGAGCTTTCGGCAGCGCCGCGTTTGAAGATCTCGCGGAACAGGCGCTTGCTGGCGCTGCGACCCAGGAAGACATCCTGGCGGGGCGCATGGTGATAGCTGTAGCCGGGCGAGACCATGATGCCTTCGATGCCCAGCGTCATGGCCTCGTCGAAGAACGCAGCCACCTCGTCCGGATTTTCACCGCTGAACAGTGTGCAGTTGATGGTTACGCGAAAGCCCTTGCTGCGTGCCAGTTTGATGGCCGCGACTGCCTTGTCGAACACACCCTCCTGACAGACCGATTCGTCATGACGCTCACGGCTGCCATCCAGGTGAATGGAGAACGTGAGGTACTTCGACGGTTTGTAGTCGTCGATGTGCTTCGGCAGAAGGATCGCGTTGGTGCACAGGTACACGAACTTCTTGCGTGCCACGATCCCGGCGACAATCTCCGGCATCTCCTTGTGGATCAGCGGCTCGCCACCCGGAATGGACACCATCGGGGCGCCACATTCATCGACCGCGCGCAACGCATCCTCGACACTCACGCGCTTCTGCAGAGTCTCCTTCGGGTAGTCGATCTTGCCGCACCCGGCGCAAGCCAGGTTGCACTGAAACAGCGGCTCCAGCATCAACACCAACGGATAGCGCTTGATGCCGCGCAGTCTCTTGCCGGCAATGTATTGCCCGACTTTCAGCCCTTGAAATAACGGAACGGCCAACTCGACTCTCCTAATTGATCCAGGCCAAATGGCCCGGGCCTATTGCCTCGGCGCCAGCGCGCCACGGTGATCGCGCAGGATGCGCTCCCATTCCATGACGAACCACGGTGTGAATCGATCAGCCTCGCTGCCGGCCAATTCGGCCTGCAGGCTCTCGGGACTGATCCAACGCCAGGCGCGGATCTCATTCGGATCGATCCGGACCGGGTCGGACGTGCGGCCGATGAACACGGAGCACAGCTCCTGTTCGGCGCCCGCAGCATCGAACTGCGCCTGATATTGAAACTTGAACAAAAATTCCAGCGGACAACGAAGTCCCAGTTCCTCGTACAGCCGCCGCTGGGTCGCGGCCTCCATGGTCTCGGCGCGTCGCGGGTGGCTGCAGCAACTGTTGGACCAGTACAGCGGCCACAGGCGTTTCGCCGCCGAGCGTTGCTGCAACAGCAACTCGCCGGCATCGTTGAAGATCAACAGCGAGAACGCGCGATGCAGAACACCCCGTCCCTGGTGACATCGGGCCTTATCTAAGTGCCCGACTTCGCGATCGGCCTCATCCACCAGAATCAGCGATTCCGAATCCGCGGTGGTGCTGTGGCTGACCCGATCTTCGTCCATCGTAGAGGCAACTCCCAGGCAATGCCCGACGCCTAGTATAGATCCGCACATAATAGCGGCCTGTAGGCCAATCGCCACAGCAATATTGAGCCCATCCGAGGGAGCCACGCCGGCGGTAAGGAGACCTTCACCGGGGTGAATTCATTGCTTTAGGGGCCAAAGGGATAGACGTCCCTCTCCCGGAATGGAGACAGCCCGGACGCGGCGTGACGCTCACGGAATTTCCGCCCTGGTCACTTCGACAGTGATGTGAGAAAGACACGCAAACGAGGCGAGCCGGCCCCGGTAGAAAGTCGCATCGCGTGGCTTGGAAGTGGCGATGGCTACGACCGCGGCCAAGTGGCCCGGTCCGAGCCGCCAAACGTGCAGGTCCACTACCTGATCACCGTCGTTCTCAATGGTTCGCCGCACCCGATCACGGGTGACCTCGTCTGGACAGACATCCAGCAGGACTCCTCCTGTATCCCTGATCAACGTCACCGACCAGTTGGCGATGACAACGGCACCAATAATGCCGGCCAGGGGGTCCATCCAGAGCCACCCGTACAGCTTGGCCAGGACGAGGCCGGTGATCGCCAGTACGGACACGAAGGCGTCTGCTAGGACGTGGACGTATGCGGAGCGGATGCTGTTGTCGCGGATGGTGGCTTGGGCTGGCACACCGGGGTGGTCGTCGGCGTGCGAATGGCTCGCGCCGTGCGCGTGGTCATGGTCGTGATCGGCGTCGTGAGCATGGCCATCGTCGTGACTGTGCCCGCTCCCTCCGTGGCTATGCCCGCCATGGCTGTGCCCATGGTGGTCGCCGCTGAGCAGCCACGCGCTGACAACGTTCACTCCCAAACCAACGACGGCGATCGGGATCGCCTCATTGAACGATATCGGCACCGGAGCGAGAAAACGCTCAATCGCCTCGTACGCAATGAAAAGTGCAATCACCGCCAGCACGATCGCGCTCGTGAAACCTGCTAAATCACCCAGCTTCCCAGTCCCAAACACGAAGCGGTTGTCAGTGGCGTGGCGACGCGCATAGGTGTACGCCAACGCCGCAATCAACATCGCGCCGGCATGCGTCGACATGTGCAGACCGTCTGCAATCAAGGCAAGCGAGTTGAAGATGGCGCCGCCGACGATCTCGACGATCATCATGACGCCGCAAAGAACGATCACAGCCCAGGTCTTGCGCTCGTTCGCCTCGTGTTTCTCACCGAGGAACACATGGCTATGGGATTGAGCGTCGCGTTGCATGGCTCGACTCATTTGAAATAACTGTGTACGACGTCCAGCAACTGCTCGCTCGCTTCCTTGTTGGCTGCTGTGTCCGAGAAGTGTGAGGTGATGTGCTCGTCGAGCACCTCGGCCAACAGACCGTTCACGGCCCCGCGACAGCTCGTGATCTGCTGCATTACATCGGAGCAGACGGCCTCGGCCTCCAGCGCGCGTTCAATCGCTTCCACCTGGCCCTTGATGCGCCGGACGCGGTTCAAAAGCTTTGCTTTACCCTTCAGCGTGTGAGTCACCGGGGCTGGATCTCCTGGAAATGCGGCTTTGCGGCAATGGGCATACTATAGGGGGGTATAGTACCGCAATGGCGTGACAGATGCCGCCGCCGCCGTTGGAGGGGAGGATGTTCGAAAAATTCACTCGCAGCGTGGCCAGCCTCGCCGGCACAGACATCGCTTATGTCATCGGTGGCTCCGGGCCCCCTCTGCTGCTTTTACATGGCTTTCCACAGTGCAAGGCAATGTGGGCTCGCGTGGGCCCGCAATTGGCCGACCGATACACCGTGGTCTGTGCGGATCTTCGCGGCTACGGCGATTCCAGCAAACCGCAATGCCTGCCCGACAGGTCGAATTATTCGTTCAGAGCGATGGCCGAAGACCAGGTCGCGTTGATGCGGCAACTGGGGTTCTCACGCTTCCACCTGATCGGCCACGACCGCGGCGGTCGCACCGGTCATCGGATGGCACTCGACCATCCTGACACCGTACTGACACTGACGGTGATGGATATCGTGCCGACCTACACCATGCTCATGGAAACCAACCGCAAGGTAGCGGGCTCCTACTGGCATTGGTATTTCCTGTCGCAGCCGGAACCGTTTCCCGAACGATTGATTGCCCCTGACCCGGATTTTTTCTACGAGCACTCCTTGGTGGGCTGGGGAGCCACGCGCATCACCGACTTCGACCTGGAGATGCTGGCGGAGTACCGGCGCGCATGGCGCGATCCAGCGATGATTCATGGTTCGTGTTCCGACTATCGCGCTGCTGTGAGCATCGACCTCGAGCACGACACTGCCGATGCGGGTCGCCAGGTGCAGTGCCCGACGCTGGTTTTCTATGGGTCGACCGGGCAGATGGCGCAGTTGTTTGATATTCCTGCGCAGTGGCGCGCCCGTTGCGCTGATGTGACGGAGGCGTCGCTACCGGGTGGGCATTTCTTTGTGGATCAGTTTCCCAGTGAGACGGTCAAGGTGTTGCGGGAGTTCTTGGGGAAACACGCTTAGGGTGTTGGCGCCCGACTGGCGGCGCGGTGGCCGCGCGGGCTACAGCGTGTTGATCCACTCGGCTAGCACCCGGCGCTCCTCGCCGCTGAGTTTGGCGTAACGGTCACGCGCGGTGCCGCCCTCCCCGTCATGCCACAGCACCGCCTCATCGATCGATCGTGCGCGACCGTCGTGGAGAAAGCGCTGGGGTTGAGTGGTAACGACGTGCATTCCCCAGAGCGGCGCTGTGCGCCATCGGCTTGGCGCGACAGCACCAGCGATTGTTCGATCGGCCAGCCCCTGCCCCAGGTCGTGAAGCAGAAGGTCGGTGAATGGGTGAATTATCGCGTTGCCGCCAGTGTTGCGATCAATGGCAAGCGTCGTCTGGTGACAGCGGGCGCAGCCGGTCGATTCGAAGAGCTGGGCGCCGATGGCCTTTAAGTCCGGCTCCTTTGTCACAGGAACCGCGTGCCAACGTTGGAAGTTGACGACGGCGTCAAAGAGCTCGGCTTCGACTTCAGGCGAACCGCCCGAGAGGGCTGTTTTGCACGCCGAGTTTGAAGGAGCGCAGTCGTCGCGCGACTCGAGGGGGTTGGTGAGGCCCATTTCGCGAGCGAAAGCGACGGCGACCTGGCTCGCCACGGTGGGCTCGCTCGCTTGCCAGCCGAAGCGGCCGACCACGGGACCCGCCGTGTTGGTCGTTATCCACGCCACCTGCCCGTGGACCCCATCGGCCCCGGCGGCCTCCGCTCGCGCGACGCGCTCCAACTCGGCGACGGGAACCATCTCCAACAGCCCATCCCCCTGCACAGCCGGTGGCATCCGGGGCATCAGCACAGTGTCGGGGCTCAACGGCGAACCATCGAGCTTGTCCACCCGATATTGAGGTTCCCGCAATTCGACAGCCGTTCCGTCCCCGAGCGCAACACGCCGCGTCTGGTACGCAATCGAAATACGTGCCTCCGGGCGAAAGCCGGACGTCGCCGTCACGTTCAGCACAAACCCGTAGTCAACGTTGCCGCGCACAACACGCGTCCGAGAGTCACCGAGGACTGAGTGCGCTTGCGCTCCGTCTCGAGCACCCGTCTCCGGTGGGGCTAGCCGCCCAAGCTGCATCACCAAATCAGACGGCGCCTCACCGTCCCCACGAGGCCCCCGCCCGCGCCGCCGACTGTTGTGGCACGAATCACAACTCTGCGAATTGAAGATGGGACCTAACCCGTCAATGCGGCCCGCCGGTTGCTTGGCGGGCGCAAACTCAGTGTTGAAAACAGCGTACCCGGTGTTGAATTGCGCCTGCTCACTCGCAGTGAGCGCGCGCCAGGCATACGGCGATTGCGCATCGTCCTGGACATGTGTGCCCAGGATAGTGAGCGTCGCAGCGAGGGCTGGAAGTTTCAGTTTGGCGAAGACGCCGCGACAGGCGTGATTGAAGCAATAACCGACGTGTCCGTTGAGCCGCTGAACTGCAGCACCAGGTCCTTGTTGGCTGGCAACTCAAACTCGACAATCTTGTGCGGCCGCGGACACTCCCGCGAGCCCGAGAAGTCTTTCGACCTGATCAGTTGATCACCGTTCACGACATCGAGCCAGTGACCGGTCGTAATAGACACGCGGTACAAGCCTGCCTTGTCCGTATGAAATCGCACCAGCCCACCCTGCGCGCTGTCGTTCAAGGTCGGCTTGGCGGGATTGGCGCTGTAGGTCACACCCGCCTGCGGCGACAGCTTGATCTCATAGAGCTTGTCCACTTTCACGAGGAGTGCCTGGGCGCCCGGCTTGGTGGCCGCTGTGACAGGCGCCGGCGTCTGCTTCATCACCGTGAGCTCGTGGGACACATCCCAGGAGAACTTTTTGCACCCGTCCGTCTCGTCGGCCAACGCAGTCGTCGCCAGACCAGCAAGGCACAACGACAGGATTGCGATCCGCATGTTTCCCACCTCGCTCACAAATGGAAGTCGACCTGGGCCAGCCAGGTCCGGCCGGGCTCGAAGAACCCTTCCTCGTAAGCGTACAGCTCATTCGTCGCGTTGCGCACTCCGACCTCCAGTCCGAAGTGGCTGGACGGCTCAAAGCGCAGGAATGCATTGACCAGATTGAACGACCCGGCCACGCGCGTCCCGGTGCTCGTACTGTAGCGCGCCGCCTCATGCTGCCAATCCGCGCGAGCAAAGAGCATCGGCAGGAAATTCCAATCGCCCATCAACCGGTACTTGTTCTGCGGCGCCCCGATCGGTTTGAGCGCGGGATTGTCCAGATAGTCAATTTTCACGAGGTCGACCTCACCCTGGAAATGCAAGGTGTCGATTGGCGAGTAGGTGCCCGTCAGCTCGAAACCCCGATTGCGCTGCTTGCCTACGTTCTCGAGCTCGGTGCACGGCGGGGCGCTGCAGGCGGTGGGCGCCAGCGAAATGGACTGGACAGCATCGCGCAACCGGCTCTGGAACAGCGCAAGGCGGGCCGACCAGTTCGTCCCCTTTTCTTCGGCACCGACTTCGACGTGCAATGCGCTTTCGGGTTTGAGTCCTGGATTCGGAACCACACTGCCCAAGCCACCGGAGAATCGCTCCTTGATGGTGGGAAAGCGAGTCTTGTGGCTGACGCCCGCGAACACCGACATCCCTTCCTGAATCTGATAGTTCGCGACCAACTGGCCGTTGTTCGCTGTCGACCGGTCTGTCGTCACCGGCGAGTAGCTTTTGACGTTGCTGTTGTAGACCTGAACCGTCTGCTCTGGCTGCCACATGTACGAATAGGACGGCGTCAGCGAGAGCGCAGACAACACACGCCACTCGTGCTCGACGGCGACATCGTACGTGGGGATATCCAGGTGCATGACAGGTAGTGCCGGCTGCGCCTGGAACTCGCGATGGACGTCGCGCTTGAAGTGCGAGGCGATACGAGTGGTGTGCTGGTCATTCCAGCTCCACTCAAAGTCAGCGCTCCCTCCGTAGCTGTAGTCGTTATAAACGCTCCCGTAAAACGCATACGGGCGTGTGTGAGTAGTGAACGACGCATCATCGTAAGAGCTGAGCGAGTTTCGGAACGAGTCATTGAACACGCGCCAGCGGAGCGTGCCCTGAGAGGTGATTGCATCGCGACCCACCAGGTAGATGCTCTCCTTCATCCAGTAAGGCCACTTCCAGTAACGGACCTGCATGCCATCGGGCCGAGCGTTGGTCCTGAGGTATTGACCGGCGTACGGCGGGTCATACTTCGAGCCAACCTGTCGGTAGTAGCTCAGCGCAACCTCGTTGTTCTCATCCTGGTAGCCGAGCTTGGCGGTCATGAGCGTGTCGCGATCCGAGGCGTTCAGTCGCTCACCCGCTGGCTGCGCTGCAACAGGAGTGAAATCGCCTGGAAGCAGGTAACCCTTCGAAGTGCCGTACGAACCGGTGACCAATGCATAGAGGGTGCCGCTGTTGCCGCCAATGGCCGCATTGACCCGGTTCGAATCGCTGTCGAAGCGATCGTTTGCCTCGATTTCAGCCCGACCGGAGGCTTCAAAGGGCTGAGTGGGCTTGCGGCTGACAATGTTGATTGCGCCGCCCAGGGTGTTGGGCCCATACAGAAGCGAGGCGAGTCCTTTACTCACCACCACCTGGGAAATGTAGTCCACGCCGAAACGCGCCAGGTCAACGTTGCCATCGTACGGGACATAGACGGGCACACCGTCAATAAATACCGGGATTTGCCGGCTGTTGAAGCCGCGAATGGAAATCGTCCGCTCGCGACGCTGACCGGTATTTTGTATGGCCGCGCCCGGAATGAGATCGAGGGCCTCAGACAGGTCATCGCGATGACGCTCCGCCAGCACCTCGGCACTGACTGTCTCGGTCGTTACAGCAGTATCCGCTGCCACCCGATGGCCGATGATCTCCACGGTACCGAGCGAGAAAGTATCGTCAGCCGGGGGTGCTTCGGCTCCCGCCGCACTCGCGGTAGTCACGGCCAAAACGACCACAATACCGAAAACGATAGCGTTGTATCGGAATGAACACAGCGATGGGTGCACGGAATCTCCCGGCAGAGGTGTTTGGGGGGTCGTTATTCCCTGCCGTATATTGCGCATCGTAACGCCGGGAACGTTCCCGCGTAAAGACTGCCGAAAGCTCGGGTTTGTTGCGGAACCGGCACACAGGTACTCTTTTGTGTAACAGGTCTGCAGGAGTGTGGGATGCGGTGGCTGGGTCTCTTGCTGGTATTCGCATGCGCTGATGCCAGCGCGGCAGAGCGCGTGGTGGGCTACGTCGCGAGTTGGAACGTGCCTCCGGCCATTCACGCGCAGAAACTGACGCACCTGAATGTCGCCTTTGCACACATCGACAAGGAGCATCGCGTGTTCATCGAGTCCGACGCCGCGGTACGGGGCCTGATCGGGCTGAAGAAGCAGAACCCCAAACTGAAAATCCTGCTCTCCGTCGGCGGATGGCAGGCCGAAGGGTTTTCGGATGCGGCGCTGACCGATGCTTCACGCCATGCTTTCACCGACAGTGCGGTGAAACTGCTCAGCGAGCTTCACCTGGATGGGCTCGACATTGACTGGGAGTATCCGGGCAACGGCATTGCGGGGATTCAATACCGTCCGGAGGACAAGCAGAACTTTACGTTGCTGCTGCGGGCTGTACGCGCAGCCTTCGGCAACCGCTATCTGCTGACCATCGCCGCGGCGGATCGGGAGTTTGTTGACTACATCGACCTGCAGCAGGTCCCCGGCTACCTCGACTGGATCAACCTCATGAGCTATGACTTCTTCAACAGCCTGACCGCAACCACCGGTCATCATGCGGGACTGTACAGGGCGGAGCATGATTTGCCCCGGGATCGGAATGCCGATTCAGCCGTGTCTCAATACCTGGCGGCCGGCGTGCCCCCTGACAAGATCGTCCTGGGTGTGGCCTTCTACGGCCGCGGCTTTGCGGGTGTGACTGCCCGGAACAAGGGAGTGAACCAGCCCTACGAGCACTTCGAAGGCGAGCACAGCTATAAAGACCTCGTCGAGCGGTTCATTGGCAAACGAGGTTTCGCGCGGTACTGGGATAGCCGCGCCCAGGCGCCCTACCTGTGGAATGCAACCACGCGCGTGTTTATTTCGTATGACGATCCGCAGTCGCTTGCGATCAAGGCCCGCTACGTGCTGCAGCATCGACTGGGTGGCATCATGTTCTGGGAGTTGAGCCAGGACCGCGACGATGAGCTGCTCGATGTCATCGATCGCGACCTGCAACATTGAGCGCGCAATGTCAGTGGGACACAGACTCCGCCGCATTGGCGGCAAGCATGAACAACGTCGCGGCATCCACCACGTATTCATTCTCGTACCATAGAAACGGCCACGAGTCTTTCAGCTCAGGATAGTCGGGTTGAATGACCGTGACGCCCGGAATCATGCCACCGGGAATGAATGTGTAATCCGCGCGGTTGTTGCCATACGCCACGAGTTTCGAAGTCGTTCCAACGGACGAAACGTAGGAAACGTTGTTGGCAGGATGACGGCCCAGCACATAATCGAAGCCGCGGAGAATTTCTTCCGCGCCGACAAGCGTGGGAAAGGCCTGATGCAGAACATACAGTCTCGCGGAAACACCCGCCGCGGCACTCGAACCTCCCCAGGTGCCCATGCTGATGGGCACACCGAATGGATTGCCAGCCATCGCAGTGTCGAACTTCGGTTTGATGGCCGCGAGCGTTGTCGCCAGGGCGCGCTTGAATGCCGCATCCATGTAGGGGATGGCCTGAGCGGCGATCCATATTGATTGTGCACCTTGGCCCTGGATGGTCGGCAGCAGCGCTTTCAATCGCGTCTTGTATATCGCCTGCCCGTGGGTGCTGATGAGCAGCTCGACCGTCGCGAGTACCTCCTGCTCTTCCAACGGACCCCCCGTCGTGTTGAACGACTCGAATATGGCAGGCGGAGCCTTCCGTTCCTCGTTCCAGACACGTATCGCAGTGTCGAGGGATTTCTGCGCGAGGGCGTCGTCGTAACCACGAAGCACGCGGCTGGCCGCGGCAAGCGCGCCGGCAGCGCCATAGTTCAATGAGGTGGTGTGAGTTGTGAAAGCCCAGCGATCATCCGGGACACCCGAAGAAATTCCGTTGTTCTCGAGCGGCCCGAGATGGGGATCATAGATCCGGCCATCTGTCTTGGACGCCGCATCGCCCAGGTGCGTGTATTCCTCGAGTGTCGGCTCGATGATGCCGGGAATGGCGTGCCCGAAGGCCGAATACTGGGCGAGTAGCTGCAGCACGCCGTGTTTGACCTGCTGCACTACATCCGGCACGCCATCGGGTCGGTGTATCTGGACCAGGCGGGCCTCTTCGTCAACTGACGTTTCGTCCCAGTCGGTGTGAAACAGCTCCCGCAGCATGACGAGATCGATGATGACACTCGTCTGGGTCTGAGTGCGGATGTCATAGTCACCGGCGTCGTACCAGCCGCCAATGTTGATTCCGGGGATGTGGGCGCCGGCAGGAAATGGTGAATCCGAGGTGGGCCCCATCGAATAGCCGTCGAAGTGCGTGTAGTTCGTGGGTGCCTGGCGAGCGTCATCCATGTGGGAAACACCGTGCCAGACCCGGTAGTTCTCCCGGACTTTGATGTGATCCATCTGCACCGGCAGATAGGTATCCAGAGTCGGTTGCCACACGCCCTGCTTGTAAACATCAGGCGCAATTTTGAAGGGCGTGGTGGTATGGCCTGCATATTCGATTGTATATAGCCCCGGCTCGCGCACCGTTGAGAAGTCGAAAGTCGCGTACTGATATCGCAGCCAGCGGCCCCACGGTTTGATGTCGGCCTCGAAGACCTTCGAGTAGCTCCCGTCCGTCTCGAGTTTCATCACGCGCGCCGCACTGGCCGGCTGCGAGTGCGGATCCAGCTCGAGTACCGCGACTTTGGAGCGCCCCGGTGTATATCCCACCTGGTTGTAGGAAACGACCGGTTGCCGGATCCAACCGGAAACCACATGCGGCTGGATGTGCCACACCAGAGCGTTGTCCGTCTGGTTGGCCGGAATCAATCCGCGCACCACAAACCACCCGTTCTGCGCCCGGTTGCGTGCGTCGAACAACATGAGCGGGCCGGTGTCCGATCGGATCTCAACGCGGGTCAGCGGATCCTCCGGCGCAAGCACAATCTGGTGTCCGCTGGCGAGTGGCAGCGGCTCGGCGGTGCCATCCGCCGTCTTTTGCATTGGACCGGTCTCGTGGCGGGGAAAGACTCCGAATGTGCCATCCAGCATATAGGTCTTGCCGAAGTAGGCAGTCGGCAGGAAATCGAGATTGAATCCCGCCTTGCCTGCCAGGGCAGCGGGCAGAGGTTTGTCGAGATGCACGGCGATGCGGATACCCTCACCCTCAGCGGTGAGCTCCAGGTGATAGCTCAAGTTGAGATCCGGATAGCCCGAGTACGCGATCAGTTGGTCAGGCGCTGAGCCGTGCTTGCGCGACGTGAAGGTCGGTACGGAGTCCCACTGCTCCGGTGTGGGTTGCAGGCGCACTTCCCCGTCGGTGGCAATTCGCTCACCGTGCAGAATCATCTCCACGCCACCGAGCTTCTGGTCGCGGAATACCGGATGGATCTTGTTGTGGTAGGCCAGAATGCTCAGCCCCTGGGCCTCGAAGTAGTCCTGGTCGTTCAGATGCAGATCAGCCGCCAACAACGGCGTGGCGCACAGCAACCCCAATAGAGCAAGCAACTTCATTGTTGTGGACCCGAGGCCGTGAAAGGCGAACAGCACGGCGTGCCAATGGCGTGGAATTCCATGACCTCCGCCCGCGTACCGTCCGGGTCGAGCAGATTGAGCTGCCACTTCGCATCGCGTCCGATCTTCGGTGTGTTCGACTGATCATCGAGTCGATTGCCCTTCCACAGGAGCGTGTAAGCCTCTTCGGTGCTCGCGACCCCCAGGGAGAAATGATTCAGCACGCCGAGAGTGGCGGCGCTCATCGTAGGTGGAATGCCACGGCCATCCGGCGTCCCGACAATCATGTATTCGAGCCAATCGGTGCCATCAGGTACCTGCTGTGATATCCAGGTCGGCGTCTCTTCCTTCATGCCACCGAACCAATAGGGCCTGAAGCCGAGCACTTTCTGGAAGAATTCGTCCTCCAGTGTCCGGTTGTGCACAATGAATCCAACATGAATGATGTGGCTGGACAGCGGATTGGCCGCAATGTCCGGCAGCGCGGCCGGCGGCTGCACAAACTCGATCTGGTTGCCTTCCGGATCGGTGACCCGGAACCACTGACTGCCGTCCTTGCCGTGCTCCACGGCCTTGGGAACCTTGATTTTCTGCGCCGCGAAGTATTTGCGCAGTTGAGCTGCATCCGTGGTGGTGAATGCGACGTGGTCCATTCGGTTGATGGACGGCGGGCCCGCTGGCAGCGGTAACACCTCCACGAACTGAGTGGGTGCGAAGTAGTATCGGTGGCCAGTGGCAGATTCGGGGTCAGCGGCCGGCACTCCCCCCAGATCGTGGACGTAAAATCGTTCGCTCTTCGCCGCATCGGCCGCATACACGGCAATGTGGGAAACGCCCGTAATAGCCGGCCGCTCCCGGGTGTTATCTTCTTCCGGCAGCTTCTGATAGCTCACGAATGCAAGGTGAGTGGCATCGCCCCAGCCATACATCTGGAAGCTACCGCGATTTCCCCGGAAGTGGGCCACGGTCCGGATCTGGCCATCAGCGCTCGAGATCACTTTCAGCGCCGTGGGGACGATCTCATTGCTCTCAGGGCCCGCCTGATTGAGAAACGCGACTGCTTTGCCGTCCGGCGCGACGTGCGGCGAATGATTGATCCCGTCATCGTCGGTGACCTGCTCTGCACCGGAGCCATCCGGCTTCATGCGCCAGATCTGTGTTGTGCCGGAGCGGGACGAATCGAAATAGAGGTACTTGCCGTCCGGGGAATAATCGGGCCCGTCACTGAGGGTGTCATTGGTCAGTCGCCGCTCGGTGCCGCCGTCGATCGCAATGGAAAAAATGTCGGCCTTGCCAGCCTTGCCCTGCGTGAACGCAAGGCTTTGGCTGTCGGGCGCCCACGCATGGAAGTAACTGGACGCTGTCGTGTTGGTGACTTTTCGAGGGGTACCTCCACCCAGCGCAGGCAGCAGGAAAACCTCGTGTGGAGCGCCGCTGGCCTCACTGCAACTCACCGCAATCCACTTTCCGTCCGGTGAGAGCCCGAAATTGCCGGAGCAGCCGATCAGTTTGCCCACATCGATCACTTGTGGGGAACCGCCTGCGGGTGGATTCAGGTAGGGAATCCGCTGTATGTGACCGCCCTCGTGCACGTAGATGCTCTTTCCGTCCGGAGCCCAATTGGGCGAGTCCGTGTGCGACGGGACCGAACGGATCACCATCCCACGCCGGAATTGATCGTTGCTGGAGATTGTCTGCAACGTGCTGTATTCAACCTGTTTCGCCGTAGTGGCCACCGGCGCCGTGCGTTGCAGGCTCACGTGCGCGAACGCAACTGTGTCAGTTGTGTTTACATCGTGAGAAACCGCACCGAGGCCCACATAGAATGGTTCGTCGAGGTGCAGCTCGACTGAAGCACCTACCGGGTGCAGCGGTTCACCCTTCATTGACACGTACATGGTGAAGGTGTCGCCGTGCTTCACGATTTGCACAGTTTTGGGCGCGTCGATGTTGAGCTCGACGTCCTCGGAATTGACGCCCCGTTGCCGACGAAATTGCAGGGCCATCAAGCCTGAGCCGTGCTGTGCCACACCCACATATGCGCCGCCGGCATCCAGCGTCTGCCGGAACATCAGGATGCCCTTTCGGTGCGGATCGGGATCGTGGCTGTAGGTCACAGGCGGAAATGTGATGTCCGCACTGAGCGCCTGATCCCCTGAGGACTTCTTCCACAGGTAGTGGAAGCCATCGACGTGGTACCAGGTATTAGCACCGGCAGCGGCGAGCGTGTAGGTGCCTGAGGCTGCGTTGAATGTGGCGGTGCCGGGCGGCGTAACGCTTCCAACATCACTCTGACTTTCGAACAAACCCTGCCCGTGGGCCTGCGACACGAACACCAGCAGCGCCGAAACGAGTAACCCCCTCATATCGCCCCTCGAAGCTAGTTGTGAGCCTGGATGTAACGGCTCGCGAAAGTGAGAAATGTGGGCCAGTTCGGCCCGGTCGTATGGCCACCACTGTGCTGACGGAAGGCAATGTCGCCATCCATCAGACCGGTTTCCATGGGCGGAAACTCAGTGGTGCCCAGATCCCTTTTGCCCAGCAACCGGTAGACCGGGCCGGCGTTGACCGCGCCGAGGAACATGCCTCTGGCGTCGACCCAACCGCCCTCCACCTGTTGAGAGCCACTGCTGACAAACACCGCACGAGGCGCACACAACGCAATCAGCTCGTGCGAATCGATCGGCAGATCGTTCACGGTCAGCGGGCCGGCATATTTGAGGAAGTTGCCCGCCATCCAGTGGTACTCGGCGCTGGAGGCGAGATTTTCCACCTGCTCGCCGAAATTGCGCCGCCAGATCTTGGCGCCTCCCGCGCCCGATGAGCCCACGAAGGCGATTGCAAATCGGGGCTCGTACGCCATGGCGAGCAGTGTCGCTTTGCCATAGCGTGACAGCCCTTCGATGCCGACCTGCCTCGGGTCTACCGACGGGTCAGACTCAAAATAGTCCATCGCCCGGCTGGCACCCCAGGCCCAGGCGCGCAGTGCGCCCCACTCATCCATGCGCTTGCGGGGCTGCCCTTTGTTGGTCAGCCCGATCACACCCGCGGTCAACCCTTCACCCGAATCCGCCTGGATGCTGGTGGGAATGAGCACGGCGTAGCCCCAGCCGCGCTCCAGGAGCTGGCTGCGCCAGTCAGGCCCGGTCCCCTCGAACGTGGCCCACTGCTCGGGCGTGAAGCGCTTTTTCAAGGCGGCAATCGCTTCAGCGCTCAGTCCCAACTCCATCACGATGGGAACGGGACCGCGAGCGTTGGCGGGAGTCACCAGTGTCAGTTGGATGTTGACATCAATAGCCGCGTACGCCGAATTATCCAGATGTCCCGTGATCTCCTTTCTGACGACCGGGACGTCACCTGCCTGCTCACGGACCTCGGATCCAACCTTCCACGTAACAGCCGGTACGTTCTTGGGAACGCGTCCATAGATCTCGGTGTCGAAAGCGGCGACGATTTCCGGTCTGCGGTATTTCCACCACGCAGTGCCGCTCGTAACTCGTTTGCCGTTCCGAAGCAACAACAGGTCGGGGAGTCGCAGGTTGGGATCGACCTTGCTTTCATCGAAGTTGGCTGCACGTGGCGAGGTGGGATCGCCATCGGGACCGCGGCGCAGTGACGCAATATGCAACAGCTCCAGGATCCTGTTGTGATCCTGCTCACTCGTGAGTTGAACCGGTGGCGACGCTGCAGACAGATGCATCGGCATCGCGACGCTGACGAGTGCCGCGGCAAGGACCCGGGTGAATGCTGTTGCCATGCGCCGAGCAGTATGCATATACTCGAGTGAGAAAGGTAGCGCTACCACACAGTGGGCAGCGCATCTTGTAGGGGGCCCCCGGTTTGACAATCGAAACACCCGATCAATCGAACACCCAGGTTGACTTCTGCCTCAGCAAGCGTCCCGACAGCCGTTTCAACCTGTGGGTTGAAGCGCTCAATCTCATTGGATCGATTCTCAGCACCCACGGTCGATTCGAAGAGGCGCTGCGCGAGACGATCGATTTCCATGGGACGCAAACCCTCAGCGTCCGTGGAAGCTGCTGATCTGTTGAGGTCGCCTCAGGTGTAAGGGGCCGCTCCCCATGGCGGAGCGGCCCCTTTCCTTACTCAGTATTTGCAGTGTCGGGCGATGATGCTCTCGGCCAACTCCTGCCTGCCGGAGCGCGGTGTCGGATTCAAGCCCTGGTCCGTGGCCAGATCCGCCAGGCTCTCGAGGCTCAGCTCACCGCTGGTGATGCGCTTACCCAACGCGCCACCCCACCCTTCGTAGCGTTTCTGTTTGAGCTTCTCCAGCGCACCGTCCGTGACAATGTCGGCCGCCGCCAGCAACGCGCGCGAGATGGTGTCGATACCGCCGATGTGCGCCAGGTACAGGTCGACCGGATCCACCGATTGACGGCGCAACTTCGCATCGAAGTTGAATCCGCCCGTGGTAAAGCCCTTGTCCTGCACCAACTGCACCAGCGACGGCACCAGCTCCTGTGCATTGTTGGGAAACTGATCCGTGTCCCAGCCATTGCGCGGATCGCCGCGGTTGATGTCGATCGAGCCGAAGATGCCGTAGGCGCGCGCTGCCGCGATCTCGTGCTCGAAATCGAGTCCCGCGAGCGTTGCGTGGTTGACCTCGATGTTGACCTTGACCTCCTTGGTCAGACCGTAGCGCTGCAGGAAGGCGTAGACGGCGGCAACGTCATGGTCATATTGATGCTTGGTGGGCTCGAAGGGCTTGGGCTCGATGAGGATCGTGCCTTTGAAACCGATCTTGTGTTTGTGCTCCACCACCATCGAGAGGAAGCGGGCGTATTGATCCAGCTCCCGGCCGAGGTCCGTATTCAACAGTGAGTCGTAACCCTCGCGGCCGCCCCACAACACGTAGTTTTCACCGCCCAGCCGGTGGGTGGTCTCCAGGCAGCAGCGCACCTGCCCCGCGGCCCAGGCAAACACCTCGGGGTCGGGGCTCGTGGAGGCACCGCCCGCATAACGCGGATGGCTGAACACATTCGCCGTACCCCACAGGAGCTTCAGGCCCGTAGCCGCCATCTTTGCGGCCATGCCTTCTTCAATCTTCTTCAGATTGTTGGCGTGCTCCTTGAGCGTGGCGGCGGTCGCCATGGCATCGACATCGTGGAAAGTGAAGTACGGCACGCCCAGTCGTTTGAAGAAATCGAAGGCGGCTTCGAGCTTCTGGTCCGCCATTTCCTGGCTGATGGACGCTCCGAGCCAGGGTCGTGGCAGCGTGCCGCCGCCAAAGATGTCGTGACCCGGCCAGTTGAACGAATGCCAGTAGCACACGGCCACCTTCAGCCACTCGTCCATGCGCTTTCCCAATACCACCCGGTTCCCGTCATACACACGGTATGCAAATTCGTTTTTGCTGTCGGGTCCTTCGAAGCGTACGGGCTCAACCGTCGAAAACAGACTCATTTACGAATACTCCACAAAAATGTTCTTGAGATCCCGGTACAGCCGCGTAAAGGTGCGACGGCGAGCAGCCAGGAGTGAGGTCAGGGCGGTGTCAGGTTGGACAACCCGATCGACCGGAGGTGCCACGCAGATGTCTGCCTGGGTATGCGGCCCGCCCAATGCGAGACGGCCGAGTCGGGCAGCGCCCAGAGCCGCACCCACTTCTCCTCCCACGCGGTACGTGAGCGGACGGTTGAGTGCGGCGGCAAGCAACTGGCCCCAATAGGGAAGGCGCGCGCCTCCGCCTGTAACCGTGATGGCGCCGATCGAGCCTCCCTTTTCCAACAACACATCCAACCCATCGGCGAACGCGAGGGCCACACCCTCGAGAACTGCAGCGGTCAGCTCGGCCGCATCCGTGTCCGAACGAATGCCAAAGAAGACGCCCCTTGCATTCGGGTCGTTGTGCGGCGTGCGCTCACCGGAAAGGTACGGCAGAAAGAACGGCGATTGCCGCTGGATTCCACGTGCCTGCGCGGCGTCGACCATGCGCGGCAGATCCGTTTGGCCCGTCAGTTGCGCGGCCCAGTCGAGACAGCTCGCAGCGCTCAACATGACTGACATCTGGTGCCAGCGGTTGGGCAGGCAATGACAGAAAGCGTGCGCGGCTCGATCGGGATTGGGGCGAAATTGATCGGTGACTACGAACAATACACCCGAGGTTCCCAATGACAGGAACGCCTCACCAGGGGCCACAACGCCTAATCCAACCGCGCTGGCCGCGTTGTCGCCACCGCCACCGGCGACCACAACCCGAGGTATTTGAAGCTGGTCTGCAACGGCTGCCGTGATGGATCCGGAAGGCTCCGAACCTTCCACCAGCCGTGGCATGTGCGCTCGTGTCAGGCCGGTTGCCGCGAGCATCGCATCCGACCAGTCGCGCTTGCCGACATCCAGCCACGCTGTGCCCGAGGCATCGGACATGTCGCTGGCTTTCTCACCTGTCAACTTCAGGCGGACATAGTCCTTGGGTAACAACACATGCGCGGTGCGAGCAAACACCTCAGGCTCGTGTTTCGCGACCCACGCCAGTTTGGGGGCGGTGAACCCCGGCATCATCAGGTTGCCGGTAATGGCGCGAGAGCGCGGTTCGCGCCGTTCGAGCTCCACGCATTCGAGCGCGGAGCGGCCATCGTTCCAAAGAATGGCCGGACGCAGCGGCAGATCCTGCGCATCCAGCAGGGTCGCCCCGTGCATCTGGCCACTGAGGCCAATGGAGCGCACCGCCGCCCGCAGGTCCTTTGGGAGGCCTTTGACAGCGCTGACAGTCGCGAGCCACCAGCTTTCGGCAGCCTGTTCCGAGAAACCCGGCTGCGGCCGGTTGACTGCGAGGGGGCCGGAACTCTGCCCGACAATCGCACCACTGTCGTCAAGCAATACGGCCTTCACACTGGAAGTGCCGACATCGATTCCCAGGTACACCTAGATCTCGCGTCTGAAAACAGGGCGCCCGACGGCCCCGACGTAGGCAATCGCGTGCAGCGCGGCAGCGGGCGCTGCCCTGCCCGTCGCCCACAACGTGTTGTCTTCGCTCAAGAGCCCCCCTTGCGCCAGGCGCGATTTCCCCGCCTCATCCGGCCAGCGAGTGGGCAGAATGTTAGCGCTATCAAGAAGCGTGCGTCAATTGACGGCGGGCACAATTCGGCGCCCGGTGAGCGTCGGTCCGCCTCGAGATCTACAGGGGCGCGGAGGAATCCCGCTTCACCAACGTGAAGCTCATGAGGTGCTGCGAGGGTTCCTGGGTTTCGCCCAGGCGGCGCAGCCGGATCTCTTCCAGGAGCATTTCCACGGCCTTGCGGGCCATGGCGGCAACGGGCTGGCGAATCGTTGTCAGCGCTGGCCAAATTGTCGTGGCCAGGGGGGTGTCGTCGAAGCCGGCGACCGTGAGGTCTTTCGGGCAGTCGAGACGAAATCGGTGCGCCGCAGCGATGGCGGCGGCGGCCATGTCGTCGTTGCTGGCGAAGATCGCCGTGGGCTTGCGCGAGGAGCTGAGGATCTGCTCGGCGGCCACAAAGCCCGACTGATAGCTGAACGAGCCCTGCTTGACCCACTGTGGATGCAATGTCAGGCCTTCTTCGCGCAGCGCCTTCTCAAACCCCGCCCGGCGTTGCGCGCTCACCGTCTGGTTCGCGGCACCGACAATGAACCCGATGTCACGATGGCCCAGTGAGATGAGGTGGCGCGTCATGGCAGCCGCGGCTTCCATGTCGTCGATCCGGACCGACAGGCCGGCCTCTTCCGGGCGTCCCGTGGCCACGGCAACGAACGGAATTTTCGCATTCCTGAGGGCCTCCAACGCGATGTTGGAGTCCGACAACGGCGGCGGCAGGATCACGCCCCCAACCCCGTCGCCCAGCAGGCGCTCGATAGCCGTGCGCTCGTTGCGTGCCCCGCATTTTTCCAATACGAGCTGACACCCGGCACGGCTCGTCTGCTCGAGCACACCCACCAGCAACTCGTTGAGATAGGCCGCGCTGGGATTGTTGTAAAGAAGCCCGATGTGGACGGTGGCCGCGCGCGCCAGGTTTCGAGCCGAGACGTTCGGCGAATATCCCAGCTCCTTGATGGCAGCCTGCACACGTGCGCGCATGTGCTCCTGTACATGGGCGTCGCCGCTCAGCGCGCGCGACACGGTCATCGGCGACACACCGGCGTGTTTGGCGACTTCGTGCATCGTCACTGCGTTACGGCGCCTGCGGGGCGTTCTTTTCACTTCTGACCTCAGCAGTAGCGGATCCGGCCACTGAATCCCACCATTGTACTTTGTGGCAGGTCGCAGCACACTCCCGGCCCCACCGCCGCAGGACG
>Ga0307510_10002385_pt1 | contig 21285 bp, 16 predicted proteins | sample 12_EM_MG_FD_207224 | JGI IMG/M metagenome (GOLD analysis project Ga0307510, IMG submission 207224) | Populus trichocarpa ectomycorrhiza microbial communities from riparian zone in the Pacific Northwest, United States - 12_EM | ecosystem: Host-associated > Plants > Roots > Unclassified | place... | reverse complement strand
TCCCGGTGACACCAAGGGGCAGGGTGTCGGCGGTGTGTGGTTCGGCGTCACCCCGGACGGCGGCAAGGCACAGGGCGGCGGCTCTTCCGCGGGGGGAACGGCGGCCCAGCCCTCGCAGCAGGCGTCGCCCACGTCCGATCCCGCGGACAACGTGACCGTCTTCGCGAAGACGAACTTCCTCGACGCGTCGCAGGGCGTCTCGGGACCGGGCTGCCAGAACGTGCGGTTCGACGGCTCGCTCCAGACCGGCGGAGGCTTCGTCAAGGTCTGGGACGGCCCGGACTGCACCGGCAACTCCAAGTTCGTCGAGGGCGACGTCCCGGACCTCCTGGGCGACACCGGCTTCCAGAACGTCCAGTCGGTGCGCTTCTTCAACTGAGGCCGAGGCCGCCGGCTGCGTGGCCGGCTTCCCCGGCATCCACCGAACGACCCCGGCGCGGCAGTGTCCTTCTCCTGCCGCGCCGGGGTCGTTCCCGTGTTCTCAGCCATGTCGAGGGACATCAGCCACTCGGCACGTCAGCCGTTCGGATTGAGCGGCACTTCCTGGGGCTTGGCCTTGGCGAGGTGCTCCTGGAACGAGCCGTCCCGCAGGTCCAATTTCGCCTCTCCAAAATCGGCGTTCACCAGCTTGTCCCGCAGTTCCGTCCTCGGGAAGCCGTTCCAGTCGACGAGCGGCGGATGGAACCAGGCACCCGAGGCGTTCTGGACCTGCTGGTCGCTGCTGTCGGCCACGCGCAGGACGTGGGTCAGAAATCCGTCCTTGTGATACACGATCTTCGGGTGAGTGTTTTCGAACTGCACCTCACTGCGAGGGAAAGTATGATACTCGCCGTGCGCGGTCACCGACACGAATTCCACTTGATTCGTGCTCTGATTGATCCACGAAATGGCATGCTCCCAGTCGTTCGTGTGGCCAGTGCCCGTACTGGGTCGGTTGTTGACCTCGGTACCTGGATTTCCGATGGGTCGCTGTGACTCATCTTTCCTGAAATAGGTGCCGTACATGACGGCACACCATCCGTTGTTGCAGATCGACCTGGCGTAGAGCTGAGTACGCTCCAGGTCTGCCGGCTCCCGGCAGCCCTCGGTGATGTCTCCGGTGAGCGGCAGTCCCGGATTGATCTCGCCCAGCTGCGTGATGGCCGCGGCCGGGTAGCAGCTGTCCTGGTCGAAGTCGTAGGCGGGCGCGAAGGAACTCTCGAGTCCGCCCGCGTTCTGCGGGAGTCCCTGGAAGAATATGTTCTGCAGCGAGTCCGTGAACTCGTCACGATTCTTGATACCCTTCTTCCCCTGCTGGGACTTCTGAGAAGCCCCCTTCGAGGGAGAAGCGTGACTGTCCGTTCCGGACGAATTACTCGCACAGGCGGCGAGCGCGAGGACCGGGCTTAAGGCGGCTATCGCAAGAAGCCGCGGAAAGCGTCGTGTACGCACGGACTGCCCTTCTTTCACTGTGAGCCCGCTGTTTGCGAGCCTGGCAGTTAATACACGACGCCCAGACCCGGTTCGGGTCACCCCTCCATGGCAGCAGGTGCGAGAGTCGACCGAGGAATTCTTGAAGAAACTACGCCGGGTCACCAGGTCGAGCCAGCCGTCCCCCAGCCGCTTGAGCGGCAGCCCCTGCGACCGGACGAGGTGCGAGGCGAGCGCGGGCTCCAGGTAGCCCAGCAGCGCACGGCTGAGCAGGACGCCGTCGCAATCGGGGGCTGTCGGACAGAGGTTGGCGACGACCCACTCCTGGTACAGCCGACGGGTCGCGGACCGGCAGCGCTCCTTCAAGCACCATCTCGGCATCGGGGGGCCCGAAGAGGAGGCAGGTGGCCCGAAACCCGTTCCCTGGATGGGCTGGTGACATGGCGGGCTCACTCGCTCGTTCGGCCACTCGTTCTTTCCTGAAACTGCTCGGAGGGGCCAAAAGGTTCGCGGTCACGACTCGCGTCGCCCTGGTCGGAGGGAGTGATCAGCCAGGCGACCAGAGTGCGCCAGCGGGCGGGCTCGTCGGTGTCGCGTGGACCGACGAGATACGTCTCCTCCACGAGATCCCGGGCACGCAGGCCGTGTTGGGCGGTGAAGGAACCGATGGCTGCGTAGGTGAGGTCGAGGTCGTCGTGCGGTCCGCGGTGGGTGGCGACGGCGACGGTCCGCCGGGGCAGCCTCAACTCCCTTACGGTTTCCGGTGCTTCCGCGGGCAGTGGTACTTCGGCGGGTAGGTAGACCGTGGCTCGGCCGTGGCCCTCGGTGAAGAGCGTGTGCTGGTAGCGGCCGCCCGGCGGGAGCACCGGGCGGCCGACGGCGGCCGCGTCCAGGTCGCGCATCGCGGAGTCGTACCAACTCAGCCCCGCCCCGGGCGGGACGTCGAGGGTCACGGCGAACACGCTTTGCGCCGGGAGAACTTCGAGACTCACGGCTCGCTCGGCCCGCGGGTCGAGGATCTCCCGGAGCGCCTCGACCGCCCGCTGGGTACGGCCGAGCCGGTCTTCGAGCCGACGCAGGTGGGCGACGACGATCTGCTGCGCCGTACTGTGCCCCTCCTCGTTCCTGCCGGTGGCCCCTGCCTCCAGGAAGCGCCTGAGGTCCGCCAGCGGAAGGTCGAGTTCACGGAAGCGCTTGATGGTCAGCGCGGGTCGGACCTGCGCGGGCGTGTAGTAGCGGTGGTTCGTGGCGGGGTCGACCTCGGCGGGAATGAGAATCCCCTGCTCGTGGTACCGGCGCAGGGTGCGGATGCTCAGATGCGTGATACGGGAGAACTCCCCGATCGTCAGCCGTGCTCCCACGCGGTCCTCCTCATCGTTCAGGCTATGCCGCCTGCGGCGGTCGCGTCGTCGTGTACGCCGACATCGTCGTCGAAGCGCGCGCGATGAGGACGGCGGCTCACAGCGTGCGGACGGTCCCGCCGTCGACGACGTACTCGGCGGCGGTGACCGCACCGGCCCGGTCCGAGACCAGGAAGCCGATCACCTCGGCCACTTCCTCCGGCTCGGCGGGCCGCCCGAGCGGGATGCCGCCGAGCACCCGCATCAGGTCTTCCAGGGCGGTCTCACGGGAGACGCCGCCCTCGCGCATCCGGCGGGCGAGGAGGTGCTCGGCGCCGTCTGTGCGGATGAAGCCGGGCGCGACGGAGTTGACGCGGACCCCTGCCGGAGCGACCTCGTTGGCAAGTCCCTTGCTGTAGGCGGCCAGTGCGCTCTTCGCCGCTGCGTACGCGAGCGTCGAGTCGTGCAGGGGCATACGGCGCTGGATCGACGTCACGTGCACGACCGCACCCGACCCGCGGGCCACCATCCCAGGGACCAGCTGCCGGTCGAGCCGGACCGCCGGGAAGAGGTTGAACGCCAGTTCCCGCGACCAGAGTTCGTCGTCGAGCGCCGCGTGTCCACCGGCCGGGGAGCGGGAGCCGCCCACGACATGCACCAGAATGTCTGGTACGCCGACAAGCTCGGTCACCGCGGCGGCCGCGACCGCGACGCCCGCGGGGATGCTCAGATCGGCCCGCACGAAGAGGGAGTCGGGTCTGTCCTGGGCCGTACGGGCGACGGTGAGCACCCGTGCCCCGGCTTCCCGGAGCCGGTGTGCTGTCGCCAGCCCAAGTCCCTTGCTGCCGCCCGCCACCACGGCGACTCGTCCGTCGAGATCATCGCTGTTCATGCCCCGACCCTGACCCCTCTCCCAGGGAGAGGTTCAAGTCGTCCCTCACGTTTCAAGCGATCGTCTGCTTGGCCTGATCTCACGTGACACGCGCGGCACTTGCTCCATCTCACCATCGATACCGACCTGGAAGAACCGACATGAGGTCGCTCGGCGGGAAGACGATCGTCAGACCACGACGACGGTGGCGAGCCTCGCCGTCGCCGCCGCGCCGACGCAGGCGGCCGCATCCGCGCCGGAACGTGCGCAGACCCACGCGGCACTGAGCGCCGCCCAGTCGGCGAAGCTGCCGCTCACCGACCGCGACCTGATGGGTCGTCGACCTCACGGACATCACGCCCCGGGCCCACAAGATCTCGGCGCTGCTCCGGACCGGCCGGAGCACCGAGGCCAAACGGCTGCTCCCGGCGGAGCGGAAATACCCGGTGTCGACATGACGCCCGGGCTGGGGATCCGAGACGCTGACGGCGCCCCCGCCGGACGATTCCGCCGCAGATCGCGAAAGCGAGAATCACGGAGGATACGTAGGTGGGGTCCTTGGCATCGCCGGTGGAGATCAGACAGAAGAGCGAGAACAGGCAGAACGCGATACCCAGATACCCGAAGAAGACCAATCCTTTCGACGAAACCCCGCCATCTCGCTGTGCGGACACACCCTCACCCTTCTTGAATGCGTGGCGCCGCGCGGTCGCGACGTCTCGTACCGAACAACGCGACGCCTCTCACCAATCTGATACGAGGACGAGCAACTCGCGGGTTCACCGTCGGCCGCGGACGACGCCTCACATCGGCGCGGTGCTGGTCTCCGCCTCCCCCGGGAGATTCACGTTCCTCACCGTCTCGCTCAGCCGTTCTCCGTCGACTGAGCGAGACAGGCTGTGCCCTTTCCGTGCGCGCTTCAGCGCGCCACTCACGTGGACAGGTTCAGCGCGCGGCGAGGAAGAGGTAGTCCGCGGTGTACGCCACGCGTGCCTCGGGCTTCTCAGCCGGGTCGCATGTGCCCGCGGGGGCCACGCCGCCGTGCGTGTTGAGCCGTAGGACGACGTTCGTCCTGGCGAGAAGCCCCTCGTCCTTGCCGGTCTGGTTCGCCTTCAAGATCAGTTGAGGGACGTTCCCCTCGCCGTTGTCGAACTTGTTGACCACCGAGCCGGTGACCGAGGAGCCGTCCTTGGCGATCCACTGCGGCGGTCCTGCCGGTCCGGCCTTGGCGAACGAGTGCTGGATATCGCCCTGGAGGGTGGCGTCGACGTTGTCCTGGGTGAACGCGTACGAACCGTCGGCCTGCTTGGTGCAGGCGTAGACCTGCGCTCCCTTGACGACACCGCTCACGGACGAGTTCCTGATGGTGTTCGGCAGATCGATGCCGCTGGGCAGCGTGAGCGCCTGGCCGCGGACCGCGCCACCGGGGAACTCGGCGGTGTGCAGATTGAAGTAGAACCGCTCGGGGTGGACGGTGATGTCCTTCAACAGGCCGGAGTCGGCCACGTTCACCGTGCCGTAGACGTAACGGCTGCCGTCCTTGAGCGTCTTCATGAAGAAGGGGATCTTCACATCGCCGTTGCTGCCCTGCTCGCCCTCGTGAAGGTGTGCCATGGTCGGGGTCCCCGTGCCCGTCCAGGTGAACGCGAAGGACACGGCGTGTCCCTGGATCCGCATGAGGGCCACCGCGCTGCCGTCCTTGTCACCCACCGCGGGCTTGCCCTCGACAGGCACCTCCTTGCTCCCGGTGAGGACCGAGGCCAGGAACACCGCGCCCGCAGCGTCCTTGGCATAAGCGCCGATGCCGGTCACGGCGGCGCCGCTCCGTGGCGAACCGGCCGAGCTGTCCGCGCTGTTGGACGCCTGCGCCGGTCCGTCGAGGGCCGCGCCGCTGTCGTTCTGCCCCTTGCAAGCCGTCAGCAGCACGGCTCCTGTCATCACGGAAATGGCGAGGATCCCGAATCGCTCGTGCAGCATGTGTGTGCCTCCTGATGGCTGGGCCGCGGAATCTCCGTGACCGTCACGCCGACAACACGGCACACGCATGCGCCATCTTTCACCCCGTGACACCTCTGCGACATTTCCATGACAGCGAACAGGCACTGGGCACCATGTCGCTGACATTTCTTGTCGTTCCCGGACGTGCCCGAGCGTCAGGCCGGCACGATCACACGTAGCGGGAGGACGGGGAGGGACACCCACCCGTCACCGTCGGCCTGCCACTGTCAGTGCGCGACCGGTGTCCGCCGCCCAGGAACGGATCCTGCGGCGCGCGGCTTCGAGGGCGACGACGCCGACGTAGAACCGCCCCTCGCCGCACGTCCTCGGCGACGCCGCCACTGCCACTGCCGGGGACCTGGATCCGGATGTCGACCAGCGGATGGCGGCGCCGGAAGGCACCCACGAGGCGAGGCAGGTCGAGCGCAGCCGCGGGTCATCGTGCCGATCCTCAGACTGCCCTGAAGCCGCTGCGCCCACCCCCCCGGGTGGTGTCCCGCCATGTGGTGCAGCGGATCAAGGCGCCGGAGTCCGCAGGTCATCGGCGTATCGGCGCGGTTCGGGGCCGCGCATGAGGCTGACGGCAGGTCGGCCGCTGCGCGACCCGGGAAACCTGTCCCATGGGGTGGTCGACGTGCGGCTCACCGGAACGCGTCGAGCAAGGTCGCTTACACCACGAAGCGGTCCACGAAGCGGTCCACGACCCGCCCCCGGCCCGTTCCGCCGCCGCGACGACCGCCTTGGCCTCCGGCAGGAACACCGACCCCATCCCCTAATTATCGTTAAACTCGATAATACCTTTCAATACATTTCGTTGGACTCGATAGGACGTTCGTACCACTATCGACAGCGACAGGAGAGCCGGCCGCCACGAAAGCGTCGTTACCGGCCTGCCGCTTCGAACGTGTCACTACGAATGGAAATGTCATGACGAATCAGATTCTTGTCGTCGCCGGACGCGACAGCGCGGGCGGAGAAGGTGGCAGAACACGATCGCGGACCACGACATCGCGGGGGCAACGGAGTTGGCCGTGTCGAAGCTGGTCGGCTGCACAACCGTCGTCCACACTCTGCGGTCGCGAACCTCCCCCACCGGCCCGGTGCGGTGGCCCGGCCTCAACGCCATCCATTCCGGTGTCGGCGGCGACAGCCCCTACCGGGCGGGCAACGAACCGGTGTCGGACGCCGCCCGCGAGCGCACCCGACCGGAGTTTCGCCCACCATGCGGGACATGGCCGACGGCTCCGTCCTCCTGGTGGAGAACCCCTCGGCGAACGGCGTCAGCCTCAGCCTCAACGGCGGCCTCGCGTGAGCGGCGCCCTGCCCTGTGAGGCCGTGGTAGGCGTCGGTCGCCTCAGCCGCCTCATGGTGGCACGCCTGCGCGGGGCGGGGCACAGCGTGACGGTCACCACCCGGACCCGCGAGCGGGCCCTGAACGTCGCGGCGGAGACGGGCGCACAGGCCGTCAACTCCCCCAGAGAGGCCGCGGCTTCGGCCGGCATCGTGATCGTCTCGCTCTCCGACGGCCGGACCGTGCGGAAGGTGTACGAGGGATCCGACGGCCTCCTCGACACCCCGGTGCCGGGCTCGGTGGAACCGGCCACCCACGGTGAACTCACCGTGTTGGCAGGCGGATCCGAGGAAGCACTCGACCGGGTGCGCCCGGTGATCGGCGTACTGGCCACCCGGTTCCTCCACTTCGGCGATTCGGACAAAGGCAGCGGCATGAAGCCGACGGTCAACTCCCTTCTCCTGTCGATGGCCACGGGCCTCTCCGAGTCACTCGTGTTGCCGAACGCGGCGGCGTCTCCCGGACGGACGCCTACGACAACCGGACCGACTTCGGGCGAGCAGGACGGTTCGGTGCCGGCCGAGTTCCTTTGGAGCAGTGCGGTGACACCGGCCGGCCGAGAGGGCACACGCGCCTCGCACGAGGAGAACGGACCCTCGTCGTCCCCGTCATGATGCCGTCCGTCGTGCGGCGTCCCGGACGCCCCGTCCCCATCAACCCTGAGGAGACAAGGAAGTGGACCAGGACCCGACGCCCACCGCGGAGCGGAACCCGCTTCGTCTCTCGGTCCTCGGGCCGCTACGAGCCTGGTACCAGGACAGAGAGCTGCACCTGGGACCGCCCAAGCAACAGAGCGTGCTGGCCATGCTGCTGGCCCAGGCAGGCCACCCGGTACCGGTGCACCAGATCGTCGACGCCTTGTGGGGCGACGATCCGCCGTCGCGCGCGATCAACGTCGTACACCGTCATGTGGGGGCTCTACGACGTCTCCTGGAACCGGAGTTGACGCAGCGGAGCGAGGCGCGGGTACTGGTCCGGGCTGCCGGGGGCTACCGACTGAACCTCAGTGACGCGGAGTTGGACCTCCTCCAGTTCCGCGAGCACCGCGACGCAGGCCGGAAGGCGGCCGAGGACGGCCGACAGGACGCGGCAGCCTTCCATCTCGTCAAGGCGCTCTCCCTGTGGCGCGGCCCCGTCGTCGCCGGTCTCCCCCACGAGGTCCGCTCGCACACCGTGTTCGCCGGGATCGACGCGGAGTACTTCCAGGCCGCTCAGGCCGCCGCGGAGGCCGCGCTGGCCACCGGGCGCACCGAGCACACCGGGACGGTGCTGCCGCTGCTCAGACCGGCCGCGAAGGGCGATCCCCTCAACGAGGCCCTGCAAGCCTGCTTCATCCGGGTCCTGGCCGCGGAGGGGCAGACGGCCCAGGCCGTGGAGCACTACCGACGCGTGCGCTCGCAGCTGGTCGACGAGCTGGGCGTCGACCCCGGTTCCGAACTCCGCGCCGCACAAGCCCAGGTGCTGCGCGGTACGGCCCCCGCCGCCAAGGGCAATCCGTCCCACGCCAAGGCCTCCGCCACTCCCCCTGGTGACCTTCCCCGCGTGCCCGGACCAGCCCAACTGCCCGCGAGTCTGCCGGTGTTCACCGGGCGACGGGCCGAGATCGAGCTTTTGGACTCCTTCCTGCCGACGGACACGAGCCCGAGGGGCGTCATCGGCGCGATCGGGGGCGCGCCGGGCGTGGGGAAGACCACGCTCGCCCTGCACTGGGCGCATCGCACCGCCCACCGCTTCCCCGACGGCCAGTTGTACGTCAACCTGCGCGGCTACGACCCCGAGGGCGACCCCCTCACCCCCTCCACGGCGGTCCGCTACTTCCTGGAGTCACTCGGCGTCCCCGACAAACGGATCCCCTCGCTCCTTGACGGCCAAATCGCTTTGTACCGCAGCCTTTTGGCCCGGCGCCGCTGTCTGATCCTTCTCGACAACGCGCGGGACGCCAACCAGGTACGTCCGCTGCTGCCGGGCAATCCCGCCTGTCTCACCATCATCACCAGCCGCCAGCAGCTGACCGGACTCGCCGTCTCCTCAGGTGCGCGGCTGCTCGACCTGGACGTCCTCACCCTTCCCGAAGCCCTCGAATACCTCGCGAGGAGACTCGGGACGGCACGGGTCGAACGGGAACGCGAGGCGGCGACCGCCATGGCCGGGCACTGCGGCCGACTGCCCCTGGCCCTGGCCATCGTCTGCGCCCGCGCGGAGATCCGCCCGGCCGCTCCACTCGCCGAGATCGCGGCGGAGCTGGAGGAAGGGCGCGACGGGCTCCACGCCTTCTCGATCAGCGGCGCGAGCGATCCCGTCACCGACACACGGTCGGTCTTCTCGTGGTCGTACCGCGCTCTCAGCGAGCGGGCGGCCGAGGCGTTCCGCCGTTTGTGGCTGATCCCGTCGCACGAAGTCTCCCTTGAGGCCGCGGCGAGCATGACCGGCCTGCCGGTGCGCGTCATGCGCCGGGTGATGTCCGAACTGCACCGCGCCAGCCTGTGCACCCAGGAAAGGTCCGGCCTCTACAGCACCCACTCGATGCTGCGTCTCTTCAGCAGGGAGGCGTCCCGGGCCGAGGACTCCCGGCACCTCGTCGCGGAGGCCCGGCAGCGGCTCTACGACCACTACTTACACACGGCGCACAACGCCTCGACCGCCATCAACACCCACCGCGAACAACCCGTATTGCCGCTTCCCGCGCCGGGCGCCCAGGCCATCTCGTTCGCGAGCACCGCGGAGGCGGCCGAGTGGCTGCACCAGGAGATGCCCAATCTGCAGGCCCTCGTCACCCATCACACGGACTACGGCGCCGGTGCGCAGATCTGGCGACTCGCGGCCGTTCTCGAACTGTTCCTCGATCGCAGCGGACGGCGCCAGGAGCAGATCGAGACGCAGCGCGCGGCCCTGCTCGCGGCTCAGCGGGTGGGTGACATCGCTGGACAGGCGTGGATGCACCGGTCGTTGGGCTTCGCCCTCGGTCGTTCGGAGCCGGACGACGAGGCCGAGGAGCACCTCCATACGGCGCTGGCGATGTTCTCCGAGATCGGCGACCTCCCCGAAGAAGCGCTGGCCCGGCGCTACTTGGCCTTCCTCGCCAATGTCAGAAAGGCCCACAGGGGCGCCCTCGTGCACTACAAGGCGGCAACAGCCCTTTACGAGAGGGCCAGTCACACGGTCGGGGCGGCCTCCGTCTCCAACGAGGTCGGCTGGACCCGCATTCTCCTGGGCGACTTCGAGGGTGCGGTCCGGGACTGCCGTCATGCGATCGCGCTCGCCCAGGCAGCCGGCAACCGCAATGTCGAGGCAGCGTCCTGGGACAGCCTGGGTGTGGCCCACCATCGCCTCGGCGACAACGCCGCATCCCTGCGGGCACTCGACCGCGCCCTGGCCGCCTATCGTCGGCTGAACGACGTCTACCTGATCGCGGACACACTCGTTCACATCGGCGACGTACACGCGACGGAGTCCAGCGAGGACGCCCGCGCGGCGTGGAGCGAGGCGCTCGACATCCTGGGCACCATCGGGCACCCCGAGAGCGATCTGATCCGCGAGCGGCTCGCCGTGCTCGACTCCTCATCACCGCATGCGTGACGAGAGCGTGCCCCGCTGCCGGCCTCCGTGTGAAGTACACGTCGTGTCCGAGAAGTTGCGAATCGCCGCGTGAGGCAGACGGTCAGACAGATGTCCGGAAAGCCGTCGTGACCGGCCTCCGGTAGCGTCCCGCCCTGTGGTGCAGCAGATCAAGGTGCCGGAGTCCGCAGGTCGTCGTCGCGTCGGCGCGGTTCGGGGCCGTGCATGGTGCTGACGGCAGGTCAGCCGCCGCGCGACCCGGGAGCCGTGTCCCAGGGAGTGGTCGACGCGCGGTCTGCCCGAACCCGTCGAGCAAGGTCGCCTACACCACGAAGCGGGAGACGCCCCCGCCCCCCGGTCTGCTCCCCCGAAAGGGCCACTACGGCGACGGTGTTGGCGGTGGGCACACGGACCGGCGCTCGGTGGCCCACACCGCCTGGACGGGCGTTCTCCCACCTCTTGATCGTGACGTCATCACCGTCCTACAGGTGCCGCGACACCACCCTGTCCTCCGACCGCCCGGTCTTGCGCCCCTCGCTCCCCGGCGCGGGTGTGCGCGGGTCGATCACCTCGTGGTGGCCCGTCCTGCCCGGGCGAGTCGGACAGCCGATCCAGGCTCCGGCGGGCGTAGTCCGGCCCCACTGGTGTCCTCAAGCCCAACGAGGTCGACCTCGTGCGGCCTGGTGCTCATCACCGCCGGTCAGGGCGGTTACCGCTCCGACGACATCGAAGGCCCCCACCTCTACGGGATCGGCGGCATGTACTACCGGTTCTCCGGCGAGGGGGCACCAGGCAGGGCCGCACGCGGACCTGTGCCCGCGGTGCTTCGCCCTGACCGACGACATGGACCGGGCCTACTTCGGCAACGACCGCAACTCGCGGGACCAGGTCGGCATGATCGACGACACGACCAGGGCGATCTTCGGACGCTCGTACGCCGCCGAACCGGACGTACTGGTGAAGCAACTCCAGGAGGACGAGGCCATCCAGGCCGCGGACACCCTGCTGCTGACCGTTCCGAACCAGCTCGGGGTCGACTACAACGCCCATGTGCTGGAGAGCATCCTGACCCAGGTGGCACCGGAACTCGGCTGGCGCTGAGTGTGCTGCCGCCTTGCACGCGGGGCGGCTCGGCACCGTGGTGGTCAGCGAGCCACCTCGAATGCCCGACGGATCAGCGGGCCCGCCTTCTCCGAGTCGGCTGCGGAGGAGGCAACGATGCCAGATCCCCGGCGTCCGCCCCTTCGTGGCGCTGAAGCGCAGGGCCTCTGTCGGCGAAAGAAGGCCCGCACTCACCAAGATCCGGACCAGGAGCGGGCCAACTTCGCCTCCCGTCAGGCAATTTCGCCTATCTCTGCGGCTCAGGGGCGGTTGGGCTCGTGTACCACCAGCAGACCAAGAACCTGCTGAGCGCCCCGCACACAAGGGCGGTCAACCGTCGCGATCGCCGCGCGCCGACACGCAGTTCCTTCCGCAGGGCCTCAGCAGAAATGGGCCGCTGTCGCGCATCCCCATGCCGGGCGTCCAGCACCAGAGCGTGAGCCGGCACGGGATCATCACCCCGGCCACCCCAGACAAGCACCGGCTTCCGCTCCAGAGCCGGCGCCCCGCGACATTCACGACCAAAGAGACCAAGAGACTCCGATCCCCAGCAGAAAGCCTGACCACGCAGCGACCCCCGCCACGGCCAAAGCACACAGCGGACCGATCCACGCGCGAGGTCAAACCCGCGAGTGGTACCCGCACTTGCCTGCCGCTCGTCACCGGTACTCGTCAAGCCCCCCACCCAGCCCTCGCATCGAACGCACAACCCGTGCACACTTCCGCAGGAACTCCAGGGAACTGCCAGGTGGATGAGGGAAGTTCCGACGCCCAGGGATCGGCCCCGATCAGGCAAGAAGGCCTCGTCAGGGCGTCAACGGCAGGAAAGTCACGGGTTACCACTGGTTACTGCCAGGTCGGGGCGGTGATATTCCGCCACGGAAGCCTCCGGCACGAATTCACCCGCCCCGGCACACGCGCGGCGACCTGGGAGGTCCCCCGCGACTCGATTTTCTCGCACACCTGCTCGGCGCCGTTGAATAAAAGGCAAGAAACACAAGGGAATTGGGCTTCCTTTGAACGCAGCCCAGCACACCCACCGTACTTCTGGGAAAGGTGAGAGCCAGGGGTTCAGCGAGGGATGGCCATGGTCGAGACGCACGTCTCCGTACACGAGTCGGTCGCCGGCAGATACCGGCCCATGGAGGTCGCGCACCGCGAGACCAACCGCGTCTCCTGGTACGGCGAGGACACGATCGCCGAACAGCCCTGCCTCCTCACGCAGGTGACCCTCCCCGTCGCCCCGGACCCGGAGGGCGCCGGCCGGATCACCGCCGGCATCCGGCGGACCACCGACGTCATGGTGCTGCTCTGTCCCACCCGGGTCGCCCCGGTCGTCGACGCCGTCGAGGAGGCCGGCACGCTGTGGACCGTCACCGACTGGATCGACGGCACACCGCTCGGCCAACTCCTCGCCCAGCAGGGCACGTTCCACTATGTGCGGGCCGCCCGCATCGGGCTCGAACTGCTCGACATCCTGGAGGCCGCGCACAGCGAGGGCATCACGCACGGCGAACTCAGTCCGGGCCAGGTGTTCGTGGGCGACCGGGGCGGGGTCGTCCTCACCGGCTTCGGGCTCGCGGGCGCCACCCTCGCGCCGCGGATCACCGCACCGTCGTACGCCTCGCCGGAACAGGCCCGGGACGAGCGCATCGGTCCGGCCGCCGACCTGTGGGCGCTGGGCGCGATCCTCTACACGCTGGTCGAGGGACACCCGCCGTTCCGCGACCGGGGCCGCCCCGAGGCGACCCTGAAGGGCGTCGACCGGCTCCCGATGCGCGGCCCGTCGCGCGCCGGGCCGCTGGCCCAGGTCGTGCAGGGGCTGCTGCGCAAGAACTCCCGGGAGCGGCTGACCCGCCCGGTGGTCCGCGAGTCCCTCACCCGCATCCTCAACGACGACCCGTACGCCGACCGCGAGCCGGTTCCGCTGCCCCGGCTGCGGCGGGCCTACGACGCCGTGCGCGGGGCGGGGACCACCTGGAGCGGCCGGGGCATGGCCGCCGGGACCGCCCTCGCCGTCGGCACCGTCACGGTCGCCGTCCTCGCCGCCACCCACCAACTGCCCGGCACCCAGACCTCGGCGACGAGCGAGCCCTCCCCCCTGCCGTCCGCGTCCGCCTCGGTCAGCACCCCCGGCGAGAACGTCGACGGTCACGCCTACTCTCCGTCCGCCACGCCGTCGCCCACATCCCCCGCCTCTCCGACCGCTTCCGCGTCCGCCTCGCCCTCCGTCACCGCGTCCCCCTCCCCCACCGCCTCGGCGCTGCCGGCCGGCTTCCGGGTGTTCAAGGCGCCGCAGGGCTTCTCCGTCGCGCTCCCCAAGGGCTGGAAGGTGGTGGAGACCCAGCAGGTGTCCGGCGCCTATCGGGTCACCTTCGGCGCCACGGGCGACCCGCGCACGCTGGCGGTGACGTACAGCACGCAGGCGGGCCCGGACCCGGTCGCCGTCTGGCGGGACGACGTCCTGCCGGGGCTGAAGCAGACCGAGGGCTTCCAGCAGATCGGCGACATCCAGGCCACCACGTACCAGGGCGACAAGGCCGCCGACCTGGAGTGGCTCTCCGGAACCGGCGACGACCGGGTGCGCACGCTCGGGCGCGGCTTCCTGATCGGCGGCGGGCGCAGTTTCTCGCTACGGTGGACGACACCCGCCGACGAATGGAACGACGCGGCCAACCGCCAGGCGTTGCAGACCTTCTTCAAGACCTTCCGGCGGGAATCGAACTGACGGCACCGGCGGCGACGCGAGGGCCGGGCGCTCAAACCAGCGGCAATGGGTGGATATAGGCTGCGTGTTCGCACCATGCCTCATCACAAGCCCAGGAGAGTCCGCCTTGACCGTAGTGATCGACCAGGCCGAGACGTCCTTCACCGCTCTCGACGACGCCGGCCTCGTCGCCCGGGACGCGCACGAGTTCGGAGCCTACGCCCGCACCGGCGGCTGGGCGTTCGGCCTCAAGGTGGCGCGCAGCGTCCGGCCCGGCGGGCAGAGCGCGGACGAGACGCCGAAGGTGTCCGCGAAGGAGTTCGCCGAACTCGCCGACTGCTCCCCCGAGCGTGTCATGCGTTACTACAAGGCCTGGGACCGGGCAGCGGACGACGGTCTCGTCCCGCACTTCGAGGAGCTGGCCCCCGGCCAGGAGGTCGAACTCCCGGACGCCGACGTGTGGTTGAACTACTACGTCTCCCGTTCCAGCGCCACCTCCGAGCGCGGCACCGCCATCACCGAGGCCGCCGAGGCCGAGGGCATCCGCCCCACCAAGGCGCTGGAGGTCGCGGAGAACCCGACCGCGCTGCGGGCCGCGATCCTCGCCGACCCGTCCACCGCGCGGGCCGCCCGGCAGGCGCTGCTGGACCGCGTCCGCGAGGACCCGGAACTCCAGTCGGAGCTGGCCCGGGACGTCGTGCGCACCGACGACCTCAAGAAGGCGGTCGCGACGGAGAGCCGCTCGGCGGACCGGATCGGCTATGTGCGGCAGATCGCCGAGTCGGGCCAGATCAAGACCCCGGCCGGCCAGACCGTCGACGCGCCCGTCGACCTGCGCCAGGAGGCCGAGCGGCACCTGTCGCTCCTTGACGAGCTGGAGGACGGCGAGGACACCGGCGGGTGGGCCACCGAGGCATACGACACGATGAAGAACCTGGTCGTCGAGGCGGTGGAGGCCGACCCCGAACTGCGCGTCCAGGAGAAGCGGACCAAGTTCTACAGCAGTCTCCAGAAGGCCACGAAGGCGTTCGAGGAGCTGACCTTCGACGACGCCCAGGACTTCTACGAGGACGACATGGTCCAGCGTCTGGAGGAACTCCAGCAGGCCATCGACAGCTGCCTCAACGCGCTGCGCAAGACCACCACTCCGGCTGAGTAGCCGTACTCATGTAGCGAGTTGGGCCTTCGGACACGATGGGGCTCCCCACGACAAGGGAGCCCCATCGTGTCCGTTCTCGCTTCCGCACCGCGGCGCCGTCTGCCCGCCGCCATGGTCGCGCTGGTGGTCGTCGGCATGGCCCTCTCCGCCTGGCATCCGCACGACCGCACGACGTGGTTCCTGGAGACCGTGTGGGTCTTCGTCGGACTCCCGGTGATCGTCCTGACCTGGCGCCGCTTCCCCATGACCGGCCTGCTGTGCTGTCTGCTCGCCGCGCACGCGCTGGTCCTCGCCGTGGGCGGCCACTACACGTACGCGGAGGTACCGGCGGGCGACTGGGTCCGTGACACCTTCGGTCTCAGCCGCAATCCCTACGACCGTCTCGGCCACCTCATGCAGGGGTTCGTACCGGCGGTCCTGGTACGGGAGGTGCTCACCCGCACCTCACCGCTGCGCGGCAGCCGCTGGCTGGCGCCGCTCACCGTGTGCGCGTGTCTCGCCTTCAGTGCCCTGTTCGAGCTCTTCGAGTGGGCGGCGGCCGTGATCGGCGGGCACAGCGCGGACGCTTTCCTGGCCACTCAGGGGGATGTGTGGGACACGCAGTGGGACATGTTCTGCGCGCTGATCGGAGCCACGGTCTCGGTGCTGGTGCTCAGCCGGGTCCACGACCGGCAGATGGCGCGGCTCGGGGTCATCGGGTCGTATGCCGGTGCCGTGCCCACATGGGCAGGACGAACCAGCACAGCAGGTACCAGGTGACCACCCCGGCGACCAGCCAGGGCACATAGCCGTCGTGGGTGGCGACCCGGAGGATCAGCAGCAGCGCGGCGGTCATGGTGGCGAGCAGCAGCACGAGGCCGACGAAGGTCAGCCGGGACGCCCAGCGCACCGCCTCGGGTTTCACGCTCCGGCCGGAGACCAGGCGGTGCAGGGACACCGGGCCGATCAGCGCGCCGGTGGCGGTGGCGCCGAGGACGACAGTCACGAGGTAGAGGACCTGGTTCGCGTGCTCCAGCTGCTCGTACTTCGGGGTGAAGACGACCGTGAGCAGAAACCCGAACAGGATCTGTACGCCGGTCTGCGCGACCCGGACCTCCTGGATGAGCTCGCCCCACATCCGGTCCGCTCTCTCGTCCTCGGACTCGTCGCGCCCCGTCCGCCGATCTTCCTCCTGGGTCATGCGGTCCGTGTAACCGGACCGCCGACCGTTCAAACGGAGGACAGCCTGACGGAGGACTGTTCAGGGGAGGCCGGGGCCTACCAGCGGCTCTCCACCTGGCCCTTGATCCGGCGGTCGTAGAGGTCCCGGATCGCGGTGAGCGTGTCCTCGGAGAGGGCGGGCAGTTTGGCGGCGGCCGCGTTGGCGCGGGCCTGTTCGGGTGAGCGGGCGCCGGGGATGACCGTGGTGACACCGGGCTGGTCGATGATCCAGCGCAGGGCCAGCTGGGCCGGGGTGTACCCCTCGGGGGCGAGGGCGGAGAACTCGGCGGCGGCCTCGACGCCCGTCGTGTAGTCGACGCCGGAGAAGGTCTCGCCCTGGTCGAAGGCCTCGCCGTGCCGGTTGTAGGTGCGGTGGTCGTTCTCCGGGAAGACCGTGTCCTTGGTGTACTTGCCCGACAGCAGGCCCGACGCGAGCGGCACGCGCGCGATGATGCCGACGCCCGCCGCCTGCGCGGCCGGGAGCACCTGGAGCAGGGGCTTCATGCGGAAGGCGTTGAGGATGATCTGCACGCTGGTCACGTTCGGCCGGGCGATCGCCGTGAGAGCTTCCTCGCAGGTCTCCACGCTGACGCCGTACCGGGCGATGCGCTCCTCCGCGACCAGGGTGTCGAGGGCGTCGAACACCTCGTCCGAGGAGTACACCGGCGTGGGCGGGCAGTGCAGTTGCACCAGGTCGATGCGGTCGACGCCGAGGTTGCGGCGTGAACGGTCGTTCCACGCGCGGAAGTTGTCGAGGACGTAGTTCTCCGGGATCTGGTCGACGCGGCGGCCCATCTTCGTCGCGACCAGGACATGCAGATCGGGCCGGCCGCTCAGGAAGGTGGCGATGGCCTGCTCGCTGCGCCCGTCGCCGTACACGTCGGCCGTGTCGAAGAAGGTCACCCCCGACTCAGCCGCCGCCTCCAGCACGGCGAGGGCTTCCTTGTCGTCGACGTCCCCCCAGTCGGCGCCCAACTGCCAGGTGCCGAGACCGACGACGGACAGCTGCTGATTCGACCTGCCGATTACACGTTCGTCCATGTCCTCAGTCTGTCATCCGCCACTGACATGCGCGGATCGGGCTCCTCCGGGCCGTGACCTGTGAATCTTTCACTCACACGAGTGAACCGGTTCGACAGGATGCCTACTCGTGTCAACTCGCGCCTAGCGTGTGCGCGTGACCGATCATGTGGCGAACAACCTCCAGCCGGGGAACGGCAGTTCCGCTCCCTGGACCCGTCGGGGCTTCCTCCTCTCGGCGGCGGCCCTGGCCGCCGTACCCGTACTCCTGACGGCCGATCCCGCCGTCGCGGCGGCCGAGCTTCCCGACTTCCCGGCCGACGTCGATCTCTACCGCTCGGCGTACCGGAACTGGGTCGGCGAGATCACCGCCGACGGGCTGTGGGCGTGTGCGCCGACCGACGCCGACCAGGTGGTGTCCGTCGTCAACTGGGCCTGGCAGCACGGCTGGCGGGTCCGCCCCCGCGGCTCCTCGCACGGCTGGTCACCGCTGACGATCGAGTCCGGTACGACGTCCGACGCGCCGGTGCTGCTGGTCGACACCGCCCCGCACCTCACGGGCCTGACCCTGGACTCCGGCTCCGCCGTGCGGGCCGGTACCGGTGTCACCCTGGAGGCGCTGCTCACGTTCCTGGAGGGGCACGGCCTCGGTCTCACCGCCTCGCCCGCGCCCGGCGACCTGACGCTCGGCGGCGCCCTGGCCATCGACGCGCACGGCACCGCCGTACCGGCGAACGGCGAGCAGCGGACCGCCGGGCACACCTTCGGGTCGCTCAGCAATCTGGTGCTGTCGCTGACGGTGGTGGTGTGGGACACGGACACGGGTGCCTATGTGCTGCGGACCTACACCCGCGACGAGGCGGACTGCGCGGCGCTCCTCACGCATCTGGGGCGTTCGCTGGTCACCGAGGTCGTGCTGCGGGTCGGGGCGAACGCGAACCTGCGCTGCGTGAGCCGTACGGACATCCCGGCCACCGAGTTGTTCGCGGCGCCCGGCTCCGGCGGGCGGACCTTCGCGAGCTTCCTGGACGCGTCGGGGCGGGCCGAGGCGATCTGGTTCGCGTTCACCGAGTTCCCCTGGCTGAAGGTGTGGAGCGTCGCACCGACCCGGCCGTTGACCTCGCGGCACGTCACATCGCCGTACAACTACCCGTTCTCCGACAACGTGCCGACACTGATCGCGGATCTCGTCGGGCGGATCCTGTCCGATGCCGCGTGGTATCTGGCGCCGGTGCTCGGCAACGCCCAACTCGACGTGGCCGCACTGGGGTTGACGACGACGCTGTCGGCCGACATCTGGGGGCCGTCGAAAAACACGCTGCTCTACATCAAGCCGACGACCCTGCGGGAGACCGCGAACGGCTACGCGGTGCTCACCTCGCGGACCCAAGTGCAGCGCGTGGTCCACGAGTTCACCGACTTCTACCAGGAACGGCTCACCGCGTACGCGGCACTCGGCCGGTTCCCCGTCAACGGCACCGTCGAGATCCGGGTGACCGGCCTCGACCACCCCACCGACACCGAACTCACCGGCGCCCGCCCGCCGTTGCTGTCCGCGCTGCGGCCGAGCACCGATCACCCGGAGTGGGACACGGCGATCTGGCTGGACGTCCTGACGCTGCCCGGCACGCCGTACGCGGAGGAGTTCCTGCGGGAGTTGGAGCAGTTCCTGTACCGCTCGTACGACGGCACGGACGCGCTGACCCGGGTCGAGTGGTCGAAGGGCTGGGCCTACACCGAGGAGGCCGCGTGGAGCGACGAGGAGGTGCTGGGCACGGCGATCCCGGGCTCCTTCGGGGAGTCGGTGTGGGGACAGGCGGCGGGGACCTTCGACCGGCTGGACCCGCACGGGGTGTTCGGGAACGCCTTCCTGGACCGGCTGTTCGGCTAGGGCCGGCCAGGCGGTCTCCGGGTCAGGGCGTCAAGTGCGCCTGCACGGTGGGTCCGTAGCGGTCGACGATCGTGTCGATGGCCGTCACGCGCAGCCGGGTGCCGCGGGCGATGCCGTACATGACGCCGAGGCCGAGGATGGTCGCGACGGCTAGTTCGGCGCGCAGGGCGGTGTCGCGGCCGGAGAGGCGCTCGGCGAGGCGATCGACCACCTGCGCGCGGAAGTTGACGCGCAGGATGTCGCCGTGGTCGCCCTGGAGGGGGGCGAACACGATCCGCAGCAGCGGGTCGGCGCCCCGCTCGCGCTGGCTGACGAGGACGTGCCGGACCATGTGGCGGCCGAGTCCGTCGAGCGGGGCGTCGAGGAGGTCCGCCGCGTCGGTCTCGAAGGACATGACGCGGGCGAAGAGGGCGTCCTTGTTGCCGAAGTACTTGAGGATCAACGGGGCGCTGACACCGGCGCGTTCGGCGACGGCCTTGAGGGTGATGTCGGCGTGCGCGTTCCGCGCGAGGAGGTAGCGGGCGGCCCTGAGGATGGCCGCCTTGGTCGCCTCGGCGTCCCGGCGTGCGGGCGGGGACGCGGCGGGTGGAGTGGCGCTCACGGCACTCATGCTCCCTCCAACGCCTCGTCCCGCGCGCCCTGAGCACGGTCGGAAGCCGGCCGAGTGTCGTCGGAGGCGGGGTCGCCCGGGATGGTCAGTGCCGCCGCGCTCGCGACGAGGGCGATCACGCCCGCGATGCCGAACGCCATCAGGTATCCGTGCAACGTGGGCAGCGGCAGCCCGCCGACCAGGCTGGTGTGGTGCACCAGTACGGCGGCGACCACGGCGCTGGAGGCGGCCTGGCCGATGGTGCGCATCAGGACGTTGACGCCGTTCGCGGACGCGGTCTGGCCGGCCGGGACGGCGCGCAGGATGAGCGTGGGCAGCGCCGAGTAGGCGAAGGTGGTGCCGGTGGCCACGACCGTCGCGCCCAGGATGACCGTCCACAGGTCGCGGCTGTCGGCGATGCGCACCACATAGCCGAGCGCGATGATCGCGGCCCCGATGGCGAGCGTGACGCGCGGGCCGCGCGCCGCCGAGATCCGGGCCGAGACGGGCGAGAGCAGCAGCATGATGATGCCGCCGGGCAGCAGGCACAGGCCGGTCTGGACGATGCTCAGGCCGAGCCCGTACCCGGTGGCCTTGGGCGCCTGCACCAGTTGGGCGGTGACCAGGGAGTTGGCGTAGAACGCGAAGCCGGTCAGCAGGGCCGCCACGTGGGACAGGCCCACCCGGGGGCGGGACACCAACCGCAGGTCCACCAGCGGCTGTCGCACGCGGAGTTGCCACCACCACCACAGGCCGAACACGACGACCGTGGCGAGGAACAGCCCCAGGATCCGCGGGCTGCCCCACCCCCACTGGCCGCCCTGGGACACCCCGAGAAGCAGACACACCAGTCCTACGGCCAGGCCCAGCGCGCCGAGTACGTCGAAGCGGCCCGGTTCACGGACGGGCGACTCGCGCACCGCCCACCAGATCCCCCACACACCGATCGCGCCGAGCGCGCTGGTCGCCCAGAACATGACGTGCCAGTTGGCGTACTGCACGATCAGTGCCGCGAGCGGCAGTCCGAGCGCGGCGCCGATACCGACCGTGGAGCTCATGAACGCCACCGCGCTGCCCCGGCGTTCCGGGGGCA
>Ga0307510_10002384_pt1 | contig 21288 bp, 25 predicted proteins | sample 12_EM_MG_FD_207224 | JGI IMG/M metagenome (GOLD analysis project Ga0307510, IMG submission 207224) | Populus trichocarpa ectomycorrhiza microbial communities from riparian zone in the Pacific Northwest, United States - 12_EM | ecosystem: Host-associated > Plants > Roots > Unclassified | place... | reverse complement strand
TCGGACGAGAATGAAGCCCACCCACTGACTCCCCAACCGACTCGAGTGTATACTCTACACCTGGTAAGTTCCGCTTACGACTACCAGGTTTTTCATCCATGCTGTTGGCAAGGTCTGTGGCAGTTCTGGCAGAAACGGGCGTTGGGAGTCCGCTCAAGTCCGTTTCTGTCCTGGCTCACTAGCTCTGCGAACCAAGCTCTCCTGCCCCGACCAATGTGGCTAATGTCTTGCCAGCCGAGGATGCAGGTCCATTTCAAGCAATTTACAAGTACTAGGCCACGATAGACCCTTCCACCTTTCCTTTTGGTGTTTTCATTTTTGTTTCTAGAGTTCATGCTATCCTCGCTGTTTCCTGACTATTTCTGTTTTAGATTAGCCCGCTACGTCTGGGCTGCTTGCCCTGATCAGTATACTTAATTTAGACCTGCGGCTCTCCGCAGATCCTGCAGGTCTTTCCTTTGAGTGTTTTTCATTTGGAGTGTAACTTTTAGAGTTTTGCGAGTTATCCTTGTATTTTTTCCCACACATTTCTAGTTTGGATTTGCCCAGCTGGTGCCGTTCCAGGTTGCCCAAACCCAATGGAGTCTACGGACACTTTGTTGCTCTACGGGGTCTCTCTTAGAGTTTTACAGACCATTCTTGTTTGCCACGAGCTGTTCTGCGTTTACCGGGTCAGCTCGTGGGACCTGCTGTCACAATCTTCCCAGATAATTCTTGCTCTTTTCTAGCTCTTTTTCGTTTGGTGTATGTTTTCTCTGCTTGCTTTAGCGGTTTGCTCTTTGGACTTGTGCGGATTATTCTTGTTCTTCTCTAGCTGTTCTTCGTTCGGGGTTGCCCCTTTCATTACTATTCCTATCCTAGCCTTTCATCTTATATCCCACCCGTTGAGCCTTTGCGGTACCTTTCAATTTCTGCGATTAGCATCCGGGCCCGAGCCCTAGCCTTACCTGCTTTTGTTTCTGTCTGCTTGGCAGACCTACTCAAACTTGATTAGTCCATACATTCTGATAAACCTTTTTTCATCTGGTTCAAGAACGCCAAGTACCTAACACTCGTATTGCCCCAGTGAAATCGCATCCCGGCCAAGTCTTCGGGTGCAAATTCCTATATCAGGTATCAAGCTGCATTTTGGACGCGAGGTGTGTGCTGACGCCAGCGGACATGAAAGCGAGTGATGAACTGTGAATGTCCTTAGTTCTTAAGGAAGCTGGGCTGACCATTTCGATCTTCCAAGGTCACACCCCATATCGTGCCCTTAGCTACCTACCAATAGAGGCTTCCTAACACCACCTGCACCTCAACGTCATACACTGCAATTCTCTTCTATCACGATTCACCTGTATACTATGTCACAACACCAGCGGCGGCATATGGCGGCCCGAGCGCGTTCATCGAGGCAGGAAAGGCAAAGGCAAAGGCAGATCTTTCGCGGACGTTTCTGGGGATCTGGGCCCAGGGACGGATTAACTATAATAACATCAGCCAGTGCTGAGTCTGTTATGGCTGGGTCAGCTGTAGGTAGGGAGAGGGATGCCGTGCGGGAGCCAGCCTCTTCACGACTCCAGGTACTAAAGCCTGGCCTGTACAACCGGCAGCAGGTCTTAGAGTCAGCAGATGAGAGTCTAGACTCTAATGATGGGGAATATGAGGGTAATGATGGCCAGAGTGAGGAGAGTGAGGAGAGTGAGAAGAACGAGTTAGGCCAGCATGGGGATGATATGGTTCATCCATCGACCTGGAGAGCGCAAAGACCAATTGGGCGTGAGTTTCTTAGCTCGCAGCGCTCGATACTGACAATCACCCCGGGAATACCCAGAATTCCAGCAGGAGGATTAGTTACCCCGGACGGAGAACGTCTGCTCAAGTACGTGTTAGCCAAAATGGTTCTACATCTGCCATTCCCTCCTGTTCGACCACAGACTTCAATCCACTTGCGATGCTGGTGATAACCCCAAGTTACGCAGATCCAACCGTCCGGGAATTGCATAGCAGAGGACAGCAAGTCAGCAGTAGGCGAAATATGGCAACCGGGCTTGAGCGTACCATTCTGGCCAGATCCCATGACCTGATGTGGTACTGGACGATCTTGGTCAATCCGTTTCCGGACCCAATTACCCTGAGTGTAGAAGTCCGCACATGTTTGAGCGATGCCCGGACCAAATTAGCCTTTCCTGACTTTGCTGATGCTACCCCGCCCTCAAATGAGCATGTAAGTTACCCATAATCGATAACCGACATCCTATCCTAGACTAAATGGAGTGGTCGCTGGTCACTGATTTGCAGATCCGGGCAAAGCACTGCGGATACAGATCTCAGTATCTGCATACAGCAAAGAAGGCAATAACAGAACTTTATAAGCTCAATATTGAGGATCCTAGAGCCTGTGCACGAAGAGTGGAATACCTACTGGCGAAGGATAGGTTCATTTGCCCGCCGGGCAGATATGAGCTATCTTTTTGACATTTGTCGGGATTGTTTCTAATCGGAGTAAGACTAAATCGATCCGGTCCAGCAGACAGCCAATTTCTCTTAGATTCCTAGCACCCCATATTCCAGGTGTAATATTTGCTGAATATTACTCTGGACTGAAAAGGAAAGGCATGACGGATGAGGGTTTCCAGGATAAGATCAATGGCCCGGTTATCTGTCTGACAGCCGTCATATTATGTCATTCACTACGATGTTGGCGGACAGGCATCTGAATCGATAATGTGGCTTTCACAAGGGCCACTTCCGGGTGTATGAAAAACAATGTGTATAGGCAGGTTTCGAAAGCGTCCGGATCCCCTCACGGCCCGGGCATCCGGACACTTTTGAAAATCGCAAGTACTCGAGTTCCGTGCAAGGTTAGCTAACGGATAGAGACCACTGCTGGGACGTCAGACGCGATCCTGGGGCAAAACGGGAAGAGTTTGGCAACGTCAAATAATCCAGCGGATAAGGACGACATTGGAGGCCAGAATCGCGAAGGAGCGGGGAAAGGGGGTTGAGAGGACCGGGGATATGACAATGATGAGCATGCATTGAGGCTGTAGTTTGGTAGTGATACGGAGCTGAATGAATTGGAGGCCGCTGGCGGCCTCGTGGATATAGGAGGAAGACATGGTCGGTAGGAGCCGCCGCAAGAACATGGGCCCAATCCGGGAGAACTGGTTGGTCCAGCGCAGTTCCAAGACCGTGGGGAAGCCGAATCGCATGTTGAAGAAACCGATCAAGAGGATCGGGAGAATGGTTTTATCACCACTCGCTGATCGTGTATATATATGTAATTAAATTAAATTAAATTACGCGAGCTGAAAGGGTCAGGAATGGTCAAAAAATAGTAGTGTGCGAGTTGGTGGGCAGGAAAGGCATGAGAATGAATTGCGCGGATGGTTATAAGCCGTGCAAGTATGAGTAAGGCATCTAGCGGGCAATTCTAGGTTCGGAAGACATGGGAATGTGTCGGGCAGATGGTTATAAACTGCGCAGGCTTGGGTAAGTCGTCTAGCGGGCAGCTGTAGGTTGATAGGCACGGGAATGAGGCTGGGGGGCTGTTAGTAGCCGGGGAAGACGGTTGGAGCCCGCGAGCGGACTGTAAGAGGCCGGGGAGGTGGCGAGAGGCATGGAGTAGATGAGATAGGATGTGGAGAGCGGAGGAGAGAGCCGCACAAAAGGGCAAGAGAGAGGGGACTTCCGCTGGATATGGGAGGAGACAGGCTGGGATCAGAGGGTCGAGGAGGAAGGGCTGAATATGTTGGGAGGGATGAGGGCGGAGGAAGTAATCACGGGAAAACGTCCGCCAAATACGCGAGAGGACGGAGGGAATCCAGGAGTGTGGGAGAAGCGGAGGTGATGTTGGTGGGGTTCCGGATTAGAAATGGATTCAGAGAGAGGTCAGTGACGGGCTTAAAGGAGAGAGGGTATCATGGAAAGAAAACTGGCGGGCAGGGGTATCGGGGGTGGAGGCCGGGAGGAGAGATGTCGCCGCCGCAAGACGTCCGCAAAAGGGCAGCATGGGAACGAGTGCATTGGGAGCGAAGGTATAAAGAGGCTGGGCGCTGAGGGTAGAGTATCAGGGGGGTGGCTGTGCTAGGCGGGGTCAAATGTGTCAGGACGCAAAAAGGGCCACCTCCAATTCGTCTGGACGTGCAAGTCAGCCTCCGGACGCATTGGACCCGGCCCTTTAACTTCCGGACGGAATGAGCCTGGGAGGACGCACCCAGAACAGGAGTTTACTTTACAAGCACCTGGAACGTCCGGCGCACAGGGTGAGTAGGGACAGACAGAACGCAAGGTATTTTTTTTCCAGATGTGGTGTACAATATGTTCACCAAGTTGGGGGAAACCTGATCTCGGTTGCACGCCTAATTGCTTCCGGATACAAGGTCAGCTTTGGAACTCAGCTATGTACAATATCAAGTAAAGGAATCCAACTTACGGCTCAGAGAGAAGGAAATCTCTACGACCTGCGGGGGCAGCCAAAATTCGATAAAGCCAACCTCGGATTGGCATCAAACAAAGCGAAACCAGTCACTCTTGAAGTGTGGTATCGAAGATTGGGTCACCGGATGCTGGATCAGAACACAATTCAATTCCTACAACCAGGAGTTAGTGAGTTTGTGATCGAGAGCTGTACGGAAAAGGAAAAAGAAAAGGACATCTGTGAAACATGCGTGATAGGGCGGCAGCACAGAGAAGCGATGACTAGCGCTTGGGAGAAGGCACTGCAACTACTGGAGATAGTCCACTCAGATACCTGTGGTCCTATGCAAGTTAGTATGATCAGTGGTGAGGGGTATTATATTACCTTTATTGACGAGCGGAGTGGGTGAATTGCAATAACTCTTCTCAAGTCGAAGAATGAAGCATTAGGGGCATTTCAGGCATATAAGATGCAGGCTGAAAAAGAAGCTGGTAAAGAGATTAGAGCATTGAAGACTGATGGTGGGGGAGAGTATATGAACCATCAATTCAAATCCTATTTGCGAAACTGTGGAATCGCTCATCGCATTAGCCCGCCATATACATCAAGGAACAATGGTCTTGCGGAAAGGGCCAACCGAACCTTGGTGGAGTCAGCCCGTTGTATGATAGCTGATGCTCAAATGGATAAAGCCTTTTGCTGCTTCGCAGTCGCCACTGCAGCACATATTCAGAATCCTATACCCTCCAGATCATACGAAGATATATCACCACTTCAGTACTTGACTGGAAAGCCTCCAAGTATTGGATATCTGCTCATGTTTCGTTCTGTAACCTATACACTAATACCGGCAGAGAAGCGCAGGAAGCTCGACCCAAAATGAGGAAAATGTATCCTCCTCGGATACGATGAGGAAGAAGGAAGTAATGTCCACCGAGTCTACGACCGGGGAAGAAGGAAGTAATGTCCACCGAGTGTACCACCAGGGAAGTAAGCGGATCTTTTGCTCAAGTGATGTGGTTATTGATGAGGCAAGCAGAAATAATGTCAGCGAAGGTATCGCAGAAGAAGCTGAGATGGAAATACAGTTACCGGAGGTTAGAGAAAAGGGGGTAGCCGAAAGAACCCCTAAGACAAGGTTCCGAATGGTCAGGCAAAGACCGAGCTGGACCAGCTAGTACAGTCTACAGTTAAGTCTAGTCCAATGGTGGACATTGGACTGACCAGAGACTCATAGTTGTTCGACTTGACTAGACTGGGATTGGTCAGACTGATTAGACCGAGTGATAAGGGGTGCACTGCCCTTCAACTTATATTCTGTGGTTATAAACCACTTCCCTCTGCCAACGACCCTTTACCCTAATAGGATGTTTGTTTTGACTCTTCACAGGCCGAATGCATGCAATTAAGGATAGGCCAAAGCCATTGGAGTTCAAAGAGTATATTATAAAAAGGTAGCAGATACTGCCTATATAGATATCTATCGGAATCATAGATTATCACTCATTACTACCTTCATAAAACATATACGAAGAGAACCTGGAACCCTCCTACAAGTACGAATGGACAATCGAAAGTTCTATCACTTTCACTCTGGTAGCCAAGAGTACCCCGACTATGCTGCCCCTGAAGTTGGAAGAAGACCAGATCAGAGAGGTAAATCACCCCAATCAAATACATCAAATCGATCCTGAGAAACTGTCCGAAGCACAATTCACGTACGAGATCCCGGCAGGAATAGGATCTCAGCAAATCCTATTCGAGAGCGGCTGTCAACGTTGTATTTGCCTAATCCTAGTATGTTCAATTTCCTCATTTTTTTATCCTTGACAAAACTAAGCGAATACTAGACTTGGCATCTTCACCATCCCTGCCAGAGTTTCACAGAATGATGTCGAGTTCACTTAGTGGAAATGCCGATGTAGATCATTCCCTGTCAGCAATATCAACCATCCTTGCTAGTCAAGATGAAGAAGGCCCGAGAATACGCTAGGTTCTTTCAGAAAAGCCAGGGTCACCCTCTCCAATACTTTCTACAGACTCACCAACCGAATTTTCTGCCAATACTGTAGGTTCTGTTTTATCCACACTAGATAGTTCTCAGTTTCTCGATACCATTCCAGATTCTGGTAGCCATGGCATTTGCGAACCTTTCTCCACTACGTTCCCTGTCCCAGAGTCCTCATTTCTATTACTTGCAAGTCAGCCTCTGTTTGCCATGCCTTCCCATCGTGTTTTTCCACCTCTTACTTCAAGTTACGCGACCGAGAGGACCCCTATCCCATGCGTGTGGGACTCGAGTATATGCTCATTTATACATTTTCATGGGAAACCTGTGGGAACAGGTTCGGTCCGGCGCTGGACGTGTAATTACTGTAAGTTGATTTCTCCTTATACCCATTGCCATTTCTGTAAATATTTATAATATCAGTCCGAGTAGTTCTGAAAAAAGCAAAATAGGTAGAAAACAATATGCATCGAATGGCCGTACAAGCAAACCAGCGGGACACTTACGCAACAAACATCCGCAAAAGCTACGCGACTCTACTCATCCTGGAACCATTCCTGTTGTAGGGACAAGTCCACTATCTGCTGCATTTGCCCGAGTAGCCAGTGCCCAGGAAAAGGTATTTACCAAAGACTCAGCAGACCGCCTTCTGCTAAATTGGATCATCTATAGTAATGAGTCGTTTACCGCAATAGAACAAAATGCCTTTCGCGAATTTGTCCAACATATCCAGCCCAAATACAAACTTCCAAAATGCGCCGACACTATAAGATCCTGGGTTATCAGACATTACAAAGACCAGAAGGAGGAAGTGAGAAAAGAGATAGGGAATGCTATTACTCAGATTTATATCTCAATTGATTGTTGGACCTTGCCCCATCAAAGTATGAGTGTGATAGGAATTGTAGGGCACTTTACAACAGGGCGAGGAAGCAGGCTGAATCCAGTTTTAGCGCTGAAGGAAATTCAAGGTTAACATACGGGAGCTGCTCTCGCAGAGATTGTGGTTCAAGTTAAGGTTGTAACTGAGTGAGTGGAGATATTACCTGTTGTCAAAATTCCAGTTGAAATACTAATTGAGTTTGCATAGTTATAATTTCATACAAAATGTCGGATATTTGCAGTGCAACAATGCAGCGAATAACGGTACAATGATTCGGTCGATTGCACGCTCACTTATGGATTACGCGGCCAACTACAATCCAGAATACAGGCGACTACAGTATATGAGCCATATCCTAAACTTGTCTATAAAGGCATTTTGGTTTGGGGAGTTGGGTGCCTCTGGTTCACAAGAGCAGCTGGATGTTATCATAGTTATAGACGAAACTATAGCCCTCTGGCGAAAGCTCGGCCCTTGGGGGAAGGCACACAATATTACAGTGTATATACGCTCCTCGGTGCAGCGCAAGCAACAACTAAAGTGCTTGGGCGCAGAAACACTACTTCAGTCAGGGAATGCAACACCATGGAATTCTGGAGTTTCCATGATCCAGAGTTTATTGCAGAACAAAGAGGCAGTAAATTTCTTTTGTTTGAATAACTCGGATCTAGCCCAGGACACCTTATCAGAGTCGGATTGGATTGAATTAGAATGGGCTGTGGGAATATTACAGCCCTTCTTACGGTCGACTTTGCAGCAAGACACCAAACTTGTGGGAAGTTATTCTCAAAATTGATTACCTCTCTGGTGTCTACCGCTATGTTCTTATCTCCATATCAAATTTCCCTTTCATGAACGTAGATTCAATATCGTCTGTCATTCCTATTAGTATCTGTAATTATCTAGCAAATCAAGCTAACTTTATTGTTAGAGATGTAATAGCCAAATATCCTCACGAAGCGCATTTGGCTCGTGCTGCACATTTAGGGCTTTCCAAACTACGGTGCTACAGCTCAATGATCCGCCAAATTCCGGCTTACCTTGCAGCTCTGGTCCTGGATCCACGACAGATGTGGATTACTTTGAGCTAGGAATTGAGCAGGGTGACTGAACTCATAGAGAAGTACAGGTGGCTCGGGAAATGGTTCAACAACTATGGATTGACGATTACAAAGAATCAGGATTGAATTGTGCGGCAAGGGACTCTAGGACTGGTGGAACAGATACTATAGGACCAAGGGTAAGTATTATTGATCATGCGGAGGAACACCATCGCCAGTGGCAGGCTAAACGCCGTCGAATCACCCCAGGTATGTATTTTTCTATCATCCTGCTGCTTTTAAGAATTATTCGTCTACTAACTCCTTAATCAATTCTAGATGATGCTTATACCCGACATATTCAATCACTCCCGGAGCCCAATATTGACTCCCCCTTTCAATACTGGGTAAATGGTGTAAAATGTACAAACCCTTTAGCGTGAATGGCTCTCAATATATTCTCAATCCCTGCCATGTCCGCTGACCCCGAGCGGTTATTCTCTAGCTCAAAGCATATATTGAGAGACACCGGAAACCGACTCAAATGCGAGGCCTTAGAAGCCCTCGAGTGCCTTAAGTCTTGGGCAAAGGAAGGTGTTTTACTATCTAACTTCTATAGATTTAATACTTTCCCTGAACCTGATTATATTGTTGAAGATGATTTGTTGTAACGGGACATATAGAGTGAATGTTGCTGCCTGGAACAAGCTTACTTTATTCATATCATATTTTGATTTTGATTTTTTCTATGTATCGCCTATTTAATAATTCCTGTATTTGGCTGAATGGAGAACCTGGGGGTGGGGGGTCGTGATTGGTTACAGGTATTTTTATATAGTTAGACCATTTATTGTATTGAGGCAAAATATTTACTTCCTTTGCGTGGAAGTCTTCTCCGGAATCTACTTGTGCACCCTATCATGAGAAATAATCCATGCTATTACGGGTACCATTAATACAACCAGGCAGAATACTTTCTCTTATGTTATTTGCATAAGAAGGTCATTAATTTCCGGTGCCATGGCCGCAGATGTCATTCCTCCTTCATACACATTCACATTATCTAGACTGGTCTGGGACCAATCCAGACAAGTCCCGACTAACTAAATTGGTCAGGTCTAGTCGTGGATTCCCACTCAGACTGACTAAGAGGTCCTGGCCCTCGGACTTGACTGGTCGGACTATTCTGAGCGATGCCCTGAGATTCTGGCTGAACAAGATAGTCATGTTGCAACTAGGAATCAACCAGACCTCGAAGGGTTTGGTGGTGGTACTATTATCGTTAGGCCTCCACATCCTGATGATGAGTCTCAGGGGCGAATCGTTAGTCTTCCAGGACCAAGGCGCTCTGAACGACAGAGAAATCCTTCTCAGCATAGCAATTTACAAGTTCCTCGTGCTCTGGTTGCCCATCTAGAGGAGCCTCATACACTTAAAGAGGCGCTGGCGCGTGATGATAGTGAAAACTGGTACAAGGCATGGGAGTCCGAAGTCGACTCATTAGTGAGAAATGAAACGTGGGAGCTGTCACCCCTGCCAGTCGGAAGAAAAGCGATTGGCTGCCGACAGCTGTTTAAGCTAAAAGAGGATGGCCGGTATAAGGCAAGGCTTGTGGCTAAAGGTTATAGTCAGCAAGCAGGATTAGAGTATACTGAAACCTTGGCTCCAGTGGCAAAGTTTACATCCCTCCACTCACTTCTGGCCCTGGTTGGTGAGAATGATTGGGAGCTTGAAGGGATGGACATCAAGACTGTCTTTCTCCAGAGTGAGCTCGAGGAAACAGTTTTTATGGAAATACCGGAGAGGCTGCATATGGACATGCCGCTATCCAATAGCCAAAAGGAAGACCCTCTTGTCTGCCACCTCAATAAAGCGATTTACGGATTAAAGCAATCTCCCCGTACTTGGTACGGAAAGATCAACAAGTTCTTCCTGACCATGGATTCAAGCGGAGTGAACACGATCACAACATCTATATTCATACAATTTTTAAACTGATCCTCCTTTTCTATGTCGATGACCTAGTAATAACCTCAACCAATCCAGAAGATATTAGCTGGATGCAGGATCTACTACATACCGAATTTGAAATGACACATCTCAGACCACTCACCACATTTCTCGGAATGCAAATCCACAGAAGTCGCAAGAACACCAGTCTGCATCTCTCACAAGCACAGTATGTTAAGCTGATTCTCGAAAGACATGGCATGACCGATTCCACTCGTATTAGCACCCCTGCTGACCGTCATGTTCGGTTACTCAAATCTTTAGTGGAGCAGCAAGCGGACGCAAACAACCAGCAGCAATACCAGTCCGCTGTCGGATCGCTCATGTATTCCATGGTTGGAAGTAGGCCGGATATTGCCTTTACGGTCTCGGCCGGTAGTCAACATAGTACCAATCCAGGACCATCGCACTAGACTGCTGTTAGGCAAATATTTCGCTACCTAGCCAGAACCCAAACCTGGGGACTGAACTATCAAGCGGGGAATGGTGGGGGATATACCGATGCGGATTAGGGTGAAGGGGAGGATAGGAGATCGATTAGCGGATATGCCTTCATGATAAATGGGGAAGCGGTAGCTTGGGCAAGCAAGAAGCAACCTGGTGTTGCGCTGTCTTCTAGGGAGGCAGAATATATTGCCTTGACCCAAGGCACAAAAGAATCCCTCTGGCTAGGAGGGCTACATCAAGATCTTGGAGCTTTGAACCATCAGCATCAGGTTCAAATACTAAATTGTGATAACCAGGGAGCTATTGAATTTACAAAGAACCCCGAATACCATGCCCGGACAAAATATATCGACATTCAGTTGCACTTCATCAGACATCATGAGGAATCGGGAGCGATCGAACTTACCTACTGTCCAACGCATGCCATGACTGCGGATATTTTTACAAAGCCTCTACTGCGCACTCAGTTCCAGAAACACCTACTGGGACTGGGACTAGCTGACTCACCAGGTGAACCGTATAGCATGTTTCAGAAACTGAATTCCCATGACTAGAAGCACTTTGCCCCAATCATCAGCCTAGATCTACAAAAGAGGCTCACCGGTAAGGGGGAGTGTTGCAAATCACCGGTCAGCATTCTACACGAATCAAGGTTTCTTTTGTACCTTTCCTATTTTCCTTAGTAGTTAGTTACTAGTTCCTTTGTAAGTCATTATCAAGCATGGAGAAGGTGCAAGTATTGGGTGTTCGTATACTTGTAGGAGGATTCGCAGACATGGCCGGGAATGCTGAGAGAGCAGCACGAAGTATGCTACGGAATATTGTGCGGGCAGGGAGAGAGATTCTCCACGGAAGGATCCCCACCAGTTCAGATATGTGGTCAAGTTCTGTGTATTTAAATAATTAGCTCCGCCATAGATTTTTTGGATAAGCAAGTAACCATTCGAAGAATATACAGCCATTTCCTCCTCTCGTACACTTTCTTTCTGTCTCTTATTGGCCTCTCTCTCGCAATCGGTTCCTCATAACAACACTTCTAGAGTCCAACCATTTGCGCTTAATCCTGAATCAATAACTGACATTCTCAACTAGAATTGATGAAGTCCTTGGGGTTCGTCGGTGGGGGAGTTGTTCTGGCTGGTTGGGTAATTCGAAACAATTTTCTTTTTGATACGAGAGGATAGAACAGTTGCTTTTAGCGGGGAGTTCATTATGGGAGGTATTGTGACTTTAAGAAAGAGCATAGTTAAATATATATGCCATAAAGTGGATGAGATAATATCTACTGATAGGGCTTATGTAATACACCAATACTTTGCAATCTACTTCAATAAGATAATCACAGATCGGATATAAATCTTCAAGGCTGTTGGTGAAGTCTTACTAGTTTTATTCTCTGATGATTGGAAAGCTATTTTGGAAGAAATTGTACTTTCCAGTCTTAACCATGCCGGCTACACATACAGGATAAGACTAAACCCTGTTTGATATACTCTAGTCATATAGGTAAAGCTATCATATGAGTTTTAGTCAGTTTGGGATATGGGATCAAGAGATTTCACATAGCAACTCTAAAGGCACACAATTTTACTCTAAATTAGCAGTATTATTAGAGTTGTATGATGAAATCACTAAATTCCAAAGCCCAAACTGACTAAAACTCATATAATAGCTTTACCTATATTACTAGAGTATATCAAACAGGTTTTAGCCTTATCCTGAATGTCTAGCCTGCATGGGCAAGACTGGAATGTAGAATTTCTTCCAAAATAACTTTCCAATCTTCATAGAATAAAACTAGTAAGCGTTCTCCAACAGCCTTGAAGATTTATATCCTATCTCGGATTATCTTATTGAAGTATATTGCAAAGTATTGGAACATTATATAAACCCTATTAGTAGATATTATCTCATCCACTTTATAGCATATATATTTAACTATACTCTTTCTTAAAGTCACAATACCCCCCATAATAGCTACAAATAAATACCAAAGCAGTTCATACATCAAATACAAGATCTATATGTTCTTATTACTGGCTCAAACTGTTACTTCCATGGTTGGTTTCAACTTTCTTGACTGCAATTGTAAGCAATCTGCTAAATGATCTAGTTTGGAATAAAGTCAGTATACAAGCGGGATTATTATTTATTATTAATTGACAACTTCATATTCTAATTCTCCATATTTAAATGTACTTTCTAACAAATTTTCAATGTGGTATTACTACAATTTATGCAGATATTAAAATGTATATTTGATTTTCCAGTGGTTGTCACGGTGAGCCGCATCCCGGTGAAGAGCCGTTACTAGGTAAATGACGTTAATGGCTTGTTCCACTTTGTCTTCAACCGTGACATGAATGATATTGACCGCGGCATTAGGAATTTGAAAGCTCTAGTCGGCGCTATTCTCGTACGAGTTAGGGTCGAGAAGGTCTGAAATTGTTCGTTGCAACTCCTCATGGCTCTGCCAGAAGTATTTCACGTGGGCCAACCTCTCCTGGAGTTTGAGGGGCCTAGCTGCGATCTCAACTGGAACGTATTTCTCGGATCGCTTCCTCATTGACTCTCGAGAGGCATCAGTAAACCCTTAGGTGTTAACTCCCCCGACATCGAAGACCCCCTCCGCAACATTCATCAGCAATTCAGAATCATTATACTCTAAATGCATGACCCCACGCCAGCAGAACAATGTGTGGATTTGGGATTCGAAATCTGCCGAAATCGCCTCGACCAGTGGAAACTCCTTCAAACGAGACAAGGGCACATCCGTAATATTTTGTTGAAATGAGCGGGAATTCCGACCCCCACATCCTGAAACTTCGCAAGGTTTGTCGCAGATAATGGTTCGTTAAGCGGAATATCGGGCCGAAATTGGCTGCATCTTTGCACCATTAGAATTGGGGCGTCAGTAGGCATTCTGAAATGAATCCCCTAGGCGCTCGGATAGAACGATACCTACCTTTGTCTATAGCACCTTCAATATACTGTCTGGCACCAAACCGACAGTCGTATGGAATCGCTTCGCATTCTTCACTATTTCAAAGGTAAGCTGTATTCCACCGATCCTGAGTTGATCCTTTATGCCCCCCCCAAGAATTCTCCATAAATAGCCCAAAAATTAATCCCATCGGTAGCAGTCCCGCTTCCGGTGTTTAAGGTCATCTTAGTTACTGATTGGATTGACTCAATCCAATCATTTGCAATGTGCAAAAGGTTATTGAGGAACGTGCTGTCTTGTAATAGACTTGCGGATATAATGTCCAACGAAGGCGGGGCGCCTTTGTGGGGGGGGCTGAGTTCTGAGTCAGTCTCCCTACAATTTCACTATCCTAAAAAATCAAATCGCCTATACCTCCCCCACAACTAACTCCACCACATTATAGAGGTCGAATCGCATCTTTAGTATTTCGATATTCTGCTATAAATGTAGAAGAGGGGGCTCTAATTATTGTGAATCACCGGCGCTCACCTTGAATTTCTCACCGCCAACAACCCCACACTAGAAGCAAGAAGATGCTAGAAGAATCCCGGTGAATTGTCCGTTGAGTCTGGAACTCGGTGAAGGAAGCGAAAAGAGGGGTAAGACACGTAGCAAAGCGGGGAAGCAAAGAGGGGTATGAGGGGTAACTGGATGGCGTGAGAAGAAGCAGAAATCGTATGATGCTTATGCAAGAGGGGTCTATATGTGTCGTATTTAAGAAGCTTGGTTCCACTCGATTGTTGGAATAGAAGTCACCGAACAGTCTCTCTCCCTCATACACTTTATTCTTCTTGAACTAGCATTCACGAATACGATCGGTATATATCCACAACAAAAGATAAAATTCTCTTCCTTAACATTCCTGATACTGGTGCCTGTTTCGCTAACATCATAGTGTGACACTCGTTTGCTCCATCTTCTAACTAACCTTACTTCCAAACGTTCAACACCTCCTAGTGTTATTTCTCCCTGTTCCTAAAACATTTCCACTGCATCTAACCTTTAGTCTATACACGCCATCGCTTTAACTCCCATACCTTCAAAACAATCTCCAAACAAAAGTTCTCCTCATCCAGACATTCGTTGTAGTGGCAGTCTCGTAGATATGGAACCTTGGTGAATATTCTTACAGAAAATACTCTCATCAAAGTCTACTTACGCCTACAAAGGCCGGAGGTGTTGCATTGGTCAGTTCCTCACGTGGCGATTACTCATTGGAAGAGAATGTGTCTCGTAGCACCGGTAGAGGGGGAAAGACAAAAGAGAGGAGAGCTAAAGGACAAAAGAGAGGTGGGATGGCCCAGTACTCGTAATCGCCTGACATTTGTAAAACTGACCGCTATTATATGCAAAATCTTCAGGCTCCAGACAATCCTGTGCTGATATGCAATAGCAGCCGTTTTTACAAATGTCACGAAATTATGAGCACAGTTTGACGGCAATCGACAGGACCAATTGGAAGTTGTTAGAATGAGCATCAGTGTTCCAGGGAGGATCCAGCAACCTGGGGTGCTGCAATCGGGTGGTCGGTCAAGGGCCAGCGATAAGGACGGTGAGACTTGTTCCTGGAATCTAGGGTAGCGTGGCTACAGGTCCACGCGATCGAGTTTTGCTCGACATCTGTATTGTGGATCACCTCGATCACAGGGGCCCTCAATCACGGTTCGATCGAGCATAGGATCCGTGATCTACTCGGATGCCACGGAGGGGATTCTAGTTATGTCTTTTCCTTATTTAGAGTAAGGAGGTACGTAGGCGAATGGGATTACGCATGAAGATCGATAGGTGTGGGGGGCAATAGAGTGATTGAGGTGGTTTTTTATATAGACTTATGCTTGGTTAGTTAGAGGACAACGACCGAATGAAGTTTCTCATTTTCTCTAGTACGCTTTTAGTTGAGCCCTAGTCTAGTTCGACCGTTATGCGCGATTTATCCCCTGCAACATTCTCGGTAAACACAATCATGACGGATCACTCACCCTTGGGCCCCTTATGTTGGGAAGTCTACATCGCTGTGGTGTGGAAATGCTGAATTCGCCTACACAGGTATCAAATATATTTCCCCGAATAATCCTTGCAACATCCGCCCGCAAATCATCCCCCATCGCCTCTCGCTTGTTGCATCTGTCCAACCTCATCCCTAGAAATCCGCTGCAGGGTCTGCTCGTGCTGGGTAAGGAAGCCGTAGTTAGTGATGGGCACGATCATGATCGAGCAGATCATGGGGGCCATGCTCGATCATGATCTGATCGAGGGGACCCTATGATCGAATGATCGATGAAACTGGGGAGCCCTGATCGAGTGATCGATCATGGTCACTGCTCAAGCATCATCGAGTATCGATTATTGTCCACCATACCCGACTATGATCGATTTTGTGCCCATCAGGGATTAAATAAATATGGATTCTGAGTATTTTCACTCATGTTATAACAAGAATAGAAGAGCCATACCCTATCGTCCATTTATGTATCACGGTAATTTGTGGCTGATCCAGAGTTTGTAGAAGCCCGGATAGGTTTCGACTCCCTACCTATTGTTGAATAAATTTATTGAAAGCCATTGGTGGTATTGGCTAGTTGCCATAGACTCGAAACGATGGGAGTGGCGACCTTATTATAAAGTCAGCAGTCATGATAGTTTGTTGTTCGATAATTTGTTGAGGGGCTAACAAGGTAAAGCCCGGCCAAAAGAATTGGTATCTAGTTTGCCGGTAGACTCCCTTTATATAAGTTCATCGCATGACCCAATCACTAAGATTAGTAGAGTGATCGGTCATGAGCCAAGATGCTCGAGTATACTCGATAATGGTCGAGCATGATCGAGCAGTGCCCATGATCGCGCAAATCGATCAGATCATGGATGCTCTCCTCGATCATGATCTGATCGAGAGACCCCTATGATCGAGGTGATCGAGCAGACTACTGATCGAGATCATGATCTGATCGTGCCCATCACTAGCCGTAGTATAGGTATGTAACGGTAATATCCTCGTCACTTGCCTTATCGCATAAGTGGTTGATTGCCAGGGAACTGAAATTCCCCCCATTCGTGATATTTACTCTTCCCAGAGAACTGGCTCATCTAAGATATGTTTTGCCCGCTCCCGGATTCCCGAAGCAGAACACGCTAGACTTATCGGCTTTACCTCCGGCCTCGCTTGTCTCCAATAGCAAATATCCGACACCGTCAGCTTGGATGGTGCGCACGCCGTAATGTCTGTTATCCAGCTCGGGTAAAGAGAGCCAAGCACAATCTGTGCATCCCCGTCGGGTCCGGATTAATCTTGTTGCCATTCCCTATCATGCTCCCACAGTGCCCATTATTTTATTGCTGCTGAGTGATTGTGCATATGTAGCCAGGACTGCGATGTATCCAAAATAGTACTTGAGAGTAGAAATAGTATGAACCAACTATACCTAGGATTACTAAAGAACTTAAGAGCTCTGCGTCAGCGAAGGTGAAGAAAAGCAGGGTATGTGGCATCTCTTGTGGCAGCCGCTATCGCAATCATCTCCATGCCAAGGAAACATAGCCTTGGTTGAGACTTTTATGAACTCCGGGGACCTGGTTCCGCATCGGAATTTCTAATAAAACACGACACTTTGCTGTGCTTACTCGATCACATAAGTTACTGCAGTATATCATATGATATACTTATGAAACCTGCAGGAATTAAGGAATCGGACAAGATTGGGTAGTCAGTTCCGCTCTTATTTGCCCAATTCCCACACCCAATTTTCGAAAGCAAGAAACCATGTATTGTAGATATCTAATGAGGAAAGAAAGAAAGGTAGAAAAGGAAAAGGAAAAGAAAGCCGCTTAAGGAAATACAAGATCATATCCGCCCCTTGATTCTGGCATTGATTGTTCCACTGACGGAGGCATTGGGAAGGTTTCCGCTGCCCTTGCCAAGGGAGATCGTTACCGCCGGTGTATGCCCAGGTGGCAATTCGGGCGCAAGGAGATCCATTAGAGGTGGTGGGCGGGAAAAATAAAGGACGCGAGTTGTAGGAGAATAGAGGACGCGAGGTGTGAAGCATGATGATCTCGTGGAAAGGAGAAGTTCGGAGGTGATATATGAATCGGGGGGGGTTCACGGGCCCGTGGTCTATGAGCTATGACCCCGCACTGGCCCAGCAACCGGGTATACATTTTTCCACCCCTGTCCGAGACGTGGCTCCGATTCGCCAAGCGCTACTCCCTTTGCTTGCCCAATTGGCAACGGGTTGTTCCAACCCACCATATAAGACTCAGAGAGGGTGCCCCCCGAATAAAGAAACGAACATAGCAATGGATATTTCAAAGAGAGGACAAGAAAGATATATCCTGAGAGGTAATCTCTTTCATAACGTCCCTTAGCTCCTAAAACTATAACTACTCAATAAATCATTAATAGCTTCCAGTCTAGGGAGAGCAAATGAGATTGCTTTCCGGGTTCAGTTCCTGGATGTTGAATAGGATTCGGAGAGTGAGTGGGAGTAGTGATAGACACGATTATGCTTAAGCAGAAAATTTGCCCCATGCTCGATCACACCAAAAATTTATGATCGAGCATGATCGTGTCCATCACTAAGTGGGAGTTAGGGAAGTGCTCCATTTCAATGTGGTTAGCTCATATCCGATGGAGAATACGATAAGCTTTATGGACTTGCTTATCTGCTTGTCAAGGAAGGTGGTACGACAGGATCGCCGCCAGTATGAGTTTCCTATTTCTAGAAAGATTAAGAGTTCCCATTAATAGTAAGTAAAGAGTGTGCACTCCTGGTTATTGGAGATTGACGATTTTAGGCTGTTCATCATATACGTACCCCCGGTTCTTTCATAAGGTGAAACGCAACTACAATATCCTTAAGCAGAGGGTTGCTTCGACAGCGTTCCACTAGTGTTAGATTATCATCATCCAACACCACCTCCCTGCATACCTGATGTGACAATTTCAAAAACCGATCCACCGATAATGAAACACGAACACAGTTGATAGTGGAACATCTGTCATACCCTTGGTGATGTATTCGGCCTGGGACAAGCGGAATAACTCTACCCTCGGCCATGGAGCCTTCTACCTTGGAGGTGCCTTTGGAAAGCGAAACAGAAGGAAGATCTTAGAGATTGAAAGCGGGAGAGGGATCCTGAATGGGGCGGAAGTTTGTCTAGGGAGATTTTGTGATAAATGTCGGGTTGGAACAACCCATTGCCAATTGGGCGAAGCTGGGAAGAACGGCGTGGAAGTCTTTGGAGAAAGGCTACCCTGGTCGCTTAAGCTAGAGGTCATAGCTCGCCACGCACGGACCAGAGAGCCACCTGCCTATATAGAACTCTCAACCCCCTGGAGTTGAGAGAACCTCGATGCTCGCTACAACTCGCATTGTCGTCTCCAAGCTCGCTACAGCTCGCGTTTTTTGTTGCCCTCCCACCACCCATAGCTCTCTCATTGCGCCCTCATTGTCACCTCTGGATCTATCGGTGCCAACGATCCCCAGCGACAAGGGCAGCGGCATCTCCCCAACGCCTCCGTCAGTGGAAACATGGAAGATGGTTGATGGATGGAATAGATCGCTTAGATGGTTTTGGGTTTCCTTATTTCTCTGTACTCTCGGTGTTTCATTCTCATATTGGTTCTCATCTCAATACATTTGTTTGGCTTGGAAAAATTGGTAAGGATATAAGGCGGCTGGTTCTTACTTTTGTTTCTTTAGTTATTGTCTCATCACATTTCTTTCACGGTTCTACAGTCATCTCTTGTCTTGCGAAAGTCATTCATGCTTGCGCACGATCTCTTTATTCTTTATTGCTCTCTGATATCTTTTGTCTGTCATGGTTGTTCGTATTCATAAAGGTTTCGTGTCGTTTGGTAACTTAGGATCGGATCCACGATGCCCAAATACCAAATAATTGATCAAAACTGGTCATTGCAACCAAATTTGTCAAGGGCAGCATCATTGTCCTGCCATGCCTTTTAATGCTTGAGTACTACAGGATAACACCTGGAGAGAACTTTTACATGACCCCCGATTGGCTCTTCCATCGCTGTGAACCTTAAATCCCCCATCAATTTTGAGCGCCACACAGGGTTCGCTGGCAGAATTCAGCGACACAGCAAACCCGCGAGCAACAGGAACCGAGTCTATGAAGACTACACTGGCATGTTAATCAGAATCACTTTACCGGGAAAATTTTCTTTCTCTTATCATGGTACCGCAAGGTGGGGTGTAGGATGCTTGACCTCTTATTTCTTGGATTGCATCGACAGCTCTAAAAAATAGAAAAAAATAGGAACCTACAAATAGTGTCGCGCATGAGCCGAGCAGACTCGAGCCCTTCGAGCCTGGGGGGCCCTCGAGCGTGCTCGTGTCTCTTGGCCGCTCGAGCCGGCTCGAACAGGTGTCCACAAGCCGACTCGAGTCTCTTGCTATATACAATTGTTGGTTGTTTTGAGTGATAATCGTAGTGTGTACTAGTACTAGACGTTGTTTTTAGTATCCGGAATCTTGGCGCTGGTTTGTATGGGTTTTGGCGCCAAGCTGTTGAAATACTAAAAAAAACGTCTAGTAGAGGTATCGTGTCTTGGGCTCGAGCCCTCGAGTCTAGGTACTACCTGGGTTCGTGAACAACACTACCTACGAAGATGTTTGGCCTCGACATTCATAAAATATGTCTGAACTAACTCACATGGATAGTGGCCTGTTCGGTTGCTACCAGCAGACGACACACTGAGATTAAAAGGTTGCCCGCTAACTGGGTTGGAATTGAAGGAAGAAGAGCAAGTACTGGAGCAAGAGTTTATAGAGGGATCATCTGGTGATTTTTCAGCAGTATGCAGAGGAACTTCTAGGTGGACGTCAATCAGGAGCACGCGAATAGCGGAGGGGGCCTCTCCAATTGATTCTGATGGGTTGTATTGTACAATAAATCAGTGACCAAAAACCACAGAACAAATTACAATTTAACAAATGACGGAACTATGGAAATGATGACTAGGAACATCGCTATAGGGCCAGGTCTAACCGGAACTCCAAAAAACACGAATGGAAGAGCAGATCAATAGCACAGAGTCAGAAGAAACTATAAAAATGTGGTTATAAAAGGAAATTTAGATATGGATAGACAGGGGTCTTTCTTGTGCCAATCGCATAAGGCTAGCTTAGCAAAAGAAAAAGCGAAAAAAGGGTCGGACCCAGGGTTCCAAATAGTAGGACAGGTCAAGTGTTGGAGGCATGACCAGAGTGCCCCCTCCTTGTTGATGTCAAGGACTGGACCCGACTAACTTGGGTGGTCCGGTCCAGTTTGAACTGGTCCCAGTCCAGTCTTTATAAAAGATCACATGGGTCTGAATGGCACCAAGCACAACACTTGCTAAGAATAGAAGTATAGGATCTTAGAGTCGCTTGTCACACTATGAATCAACAGCCCCTCAATACAAGTTGATAGAATATCCTGGAGAGGATAATATGCGGTGGAAATACGATTACCTGATGGATAAGTCGCATCCAATACCGGTATTGTGGC
>Ga0307510_10002383_pt1 | contig 21300 bp, 9 predicted proteins | sample 12_EM_MG_FD_207224 | JGI IMG/M metagenome (GOLD analysis project Ga0307510, IMG submission 207224) | Populus trichocarpa ectomycorrhiza microbial communities from riparian zone in the Pacific Northwest, United States - 12_EM | ecosystem: Host-associated > Plants > Roots > Unclassified | place... | reverse complement strand
TTACTCTTTTCAAGAAAGCCCTTAAGCCTTGCACAACTACCTCCCACTTATCCACTAGGAACCCCACTCCTAAAATAGCCTTTCTTTTCCTTACAAACTCTGATCTCTCTTTTGCTCCTCTGTGGGATCGTTTTTTCCGGGGCTACAGCAATCTTTACAACATCTATGTGCATGCAGATCCATTTAGTAAAGTCTCAAACCCAGATGGGATTTTCAAGGATCAGTTCATTCCCGGCAAGAAAACAGAAAGGGGCTCTCCTTCTTTAATCTCTGCAGAAAAAAGACTTCTAGCTAGAACCATTCTCGATGACCCTTTTAATCTTCACTTTGCTCTTGTTTCTCAACACTGTGTCCCTCTCTATTCATTTCAATACATGTACAATACCATTTTTCACGATCAATGGTCAGACGTCGACGTCCCCTGCTCCTCAGCTCCTCAGCTCCTCAGCTGGGTTTCAAAGAGGAATTAGGTTACTGATTTAATGATTTTGCTTCGTTCTTCTTCAGTCATTAGTTTTCAGCGTTTTGGCATTTTAGAAAGCTAAAAACGACGTCGTTTAATGACAGTCAAAATAAAAAAAAATTGACCGGGTCTCACCCGGGTTTGACCGGGTCGACCGGGTTTGACCGGGTCGACCGGGTTTTCCCGAGCCAATTCCCGAGCAGGTTTTTGCCTCCACCCGGACCGGTCCCAGGCCCGGGTCGGCCGGGTCCCGGGTCGACCCGCCGGGCCGGTCCGGGTTTTAAAACACTGTTATCAAGACCCTGATACCATATCAAAGAATCAATTCAATCAAAAAATTTAACATATTAAATAAACATCAAAATATAATTTATATTATTTTTACCATCATTAATAAATAAGATTCATATTCAATGCATAATTTTTTTTTAAAGTAAATTAAAGAAAAAATATTCATTATAAATTATTATTACCAGAAAAGTCAATAGCAGTGGTACAAAGACATTGATTTGCGTGGAAAATGGTGCATTAACTTTAAAGAAATTTCTATTAAAAAAATTATAAGTTTAAACTATTAAATAATATTTTAAAAATAGTTTTATATTCATAAAATACATCTATAATATCTTATATTTAATTTTATTTATTAAAATAGAAATAATAAGATTTAAATTCATAATCTTTTAATCATAAAAAATGTAATACCATATAAAAAAATTATTTAACTTAAAAATTTAAATTATTAAATAATTTCAAAATTAATTTTATATTAGCATGTGATACTAATTAAGTAATACTCTAAAAGGCGTGGAGTGCTTCCCCACGCCTTTCACTTATTAATATATTATATTATTATTATTATTATTATTTTATTATATTATATTATATTATAGAATTGTTGTTTTTTTTTTTCGTTTTTTTTTTGGTTTTTTTTAATGAAATTTTTTTTGTTTGATTTAATTTGTTAATATTAATTTTTTTTATTTAGTTATCAAATTTTCATGATACGGATCCCGGATTTGATGGGTTAACCTGATTTGATGAGTTAACCCGGATTTTTTTTAATTAATTTTTTTCATTTAGTTTAATTTGTTAATGTTAAATTTTTTTCTATTTAATTATCAGACTTTCATGACATGTATCCTGGGCTTGATGGGTTAACTTGGTTTGATGTGTTAACCTAGTTAATTCTGGGTAAACCCGTCAATTTTTTTTCTATTTAGTTATCAAATTTTCATGATGCGAATCCAGATTTTACGGGTTAACCTGGTTTGAAAGATTAATCCAATTAATTCAGATTTTTTTTTTCTTTTTCTTCATTAGTTTTTTTCTTCCTGTTGGTTTTTTTTATTTTTTTTTCTTTTTAATTAATCTATTTAATTATCATATTTTTATGACACGACCTTATAGCTAGACCCACATTCAATATTCTTGGGTCCGGTGTTGCAGTCAGGCTCACTTAAACTTGGGTCATGCAAATTTAATGTTATTATTAATATTATAAATATTACTCTTAGGTCAGGCGTTGCAGTCAAACTCAAGACTCTTGGGTATAACTTTGCAGAAAAACCCAAGACTTTTAAATTTTAGTTTTTTTTTATATTTTTTATACAAAAAAAATAACCCGTAGCATCGCGCGGGTTACGTAACTAGTGAAAATCTATTCTACATTACTAAGGAAGCTTCTAATCCCTTCAACCAATAATAACTAGCTAGGTGACTTCATAATGTGATGGAGTGCATCATTATTTTCCAGTCTTGATAAAATGCATCTTCCCCATATTTCGTGAGCTTATTCTTCATAGTTAGGCATCTTAGTTAAGAAACTTCAATAGTAGATTTTTTTATATAAGTTCAGATCTATTTAGAGATTCAAAAGGCATTCTACTTTGGAGTAACTGATATTTAATTTAATCTATTTTTTTTTCTTGTTATTTCTTTTTGGATTTGTCTTGGTTTATATTTTCTGAAACTCTTTTTTTTTTTCATGCGATTATTTTCTTAATGATACAGAAACTTCGATAATACATCGAATTTTATCGATATATATATATATATATATATATTCTTCAATCATTTTCCACAATATTTGCTAATATTCCAAGAAAAGAAAACAAAATCTTGACATGGTGTGAATACATGGTTGTAGAAGATAATAAAGCTTGCCCAAAAAACCTAAGCATGGACATCGCCATCTGTTGAGCAGCGAATCATGCAAGATAGAGTTCAAGGCACATGTGATCTGCCCAAGGCATGTGTCCATACAGAACTTATAGGGCAGGCACATGACTAGCTATAGGGTTTGACCTTTTGTATTTCTTCAAGAGCTGGTTAATTAATTACCAGGGCGCCTCCATTCCGAAAGCCTTCTGTGTTCTACAGTAGCCTTGCTGACCGATGCGAAAAAATGTTCTTCTTCTGTCTCTGTCTTTCTTATCTTTTCAGGACACAAGTTATTGTTTTGGGTTTTTGATGTTTATTGAAAATTATTGTAAAAATCCATTTTGAGGAATTTTTATACCTTTTGAATTGATTCAAGATCGAAGTTGTAGAATTTTCCCAAAGCTTTAAAGCAAATTTTAAAATAATGACTTAAGATTGGGAATTATTCCTTTCAAAGGTTTGCTATCAAAAGATTAGATCTATACCTTTTCATAATCTAAAGCAAATTCTACTTAAGCAAAAATAAAATTAAGGAGACTCCTCGAAGCAAACGCAGCCTGTTTCCAATCCCAAAAGTAAAGAATTAAGCAAATTCTTTGTCTCTCATATGATCTTAGCATTTGGATTTAGACTAACTGAATAAAGATTAGAAAATTTAAGCATGGAGGGACTATATCCTAACCACTTTGAAGTGAGAATAAAGTGTTATTTTCATTCATTACAACCATTGATATAACATTTTGTAAACCAATAGCATAATACTTCGCATCATTTTCAGTTGCATAAATATCACTCTAAATAGCTAAAAGAGCTCTCGAAAACTTTAGCACTACCCCACTATTATTATATTGATATTTTATGTCCATATAATTCCTTCAAAGTGTTAGTGACATCATTATTGTAACTATCAAAATCTAGTTTAGTTCATGACCCGAGTCGTGGTTTGGTGCGATAAATTGTGAAATATAAATCAATCTAATATGTCATGATATCAGTATTTTAAAAAAAAATCATCTTAAAAAAAATTAAAACCAAAACTTATATTTTACTGGTTGTTTTTGCACTCGTTAAGTCAACTATGTCATATCAAAATAATTTCTATATAATTTAATTTGAAAATCGGATTAAATAAGAAATCAGATAAGGAGATTTTAAAATTAATTTATTATATTAAATTTAATAATAAAGCTAAATAGTTCATTGTATCCTAAATATTTGTTTTATCTTCAGAAAATTTTTGACACTCGCATTAACGTAGCTCAGAAGTAACTATATATAAACTAGTATATAGCTAATTTTTAAATCTTTTGCAATTGGGTTTTCGACTTTTGATCGGCTACTTCAATCTTTTTCACAACCCACTACATCAACAAAAAGAGTTTCAAACGTTACTAGAACTTACATGACATTAAAGTATGTGGTAAAGGATAGGGTGATTACAACTTACAATTAGACAAGAGTAAAAGATAGGCATATGGGCAGTCATCTAGATAAGTCCACCTTTGCAATTTATTTTTTGAGGTATTTTTTACGTACCAGCAACCATAGAAACTGATGTGTGTGTGTGTGTGTGTGTGTGTGTGTGTGTATATATATATATATTGCATATTAATTGAATTTGTTTGAAAAGGAATTTGAGTAAGTTATTCGTATTTGAAATATTTTACTCGTAACCCTTTTCAAGTACTCAAATCTCAAATTATAACGTGATTAGCATACCTTCTAGTTTTTCAATCATGCTAGGCTTGCTAGCTCTCCAACATCTAGCTATGATCTTATACAACCATCATCACGGATCATGTGTGGCATCTCATATTGCATGGCTGAGAGCCACCCATGTGATTTATTTAAATTCCATCTGATTTCTCACAATTTTATATATGTTGATACGTAACATGCACAGTTGACAGATTTTTCCTATAAATTGGGATCTTCACACACCAATCAATGCAAAATAGAGATCGAGAGATAGAAAGAAAGAAAGAAAGAAAGGGAGCTAGATCGATCATGGAAGCTAAAATTATTCCAAGCTCAACATCTTTCAATGTTTTATCATTGCTTCTTACATTTCTTCTATGCATCTCATCATCAAATGTGCAAACATCCTCAGCAGCTATCACCACCACAACAACTCCAAGCAAAACCTACACAAACTACCTCAAAACAGCTTGCAATTCCACCACATATCCACAACTTTGCCTCAAGTCCCTCTCTTCTTACACCTCCACCATCAAAACCAATGAACTCAAACTATGTAGCACAGCATTAACTGTGGCCCTCAAAGCTTCTAGCAACACATCCAAATTGGTAAAGAGTTTATCAAAGATAAGGGGGTTAAGCAAGACTGAAGCTGCTATCATTAGAGATTGCATTGAAGAAATTGGAAATTCCATTGATGAGATCAAGCAGTCAGTGAAGGTTCTACGCAGCTTAACAGGTTCTGACAGAGAATTTCAGATTGATAACTTGAAAACATGGGTCAGTGGCGCGATAACGGATCAGACTACCTGTACAGATGGATTTGATGGCAACAAAGTAAATTATGCAGTGAAGCGCGCGATCACGAAAAGTATAGTGAATGTTGCTAGGCTGACTAGCAATGCTTTGACATTTATAAATAATCTAAGTTACTAGTTACTTTATTTCCTTTATTTTTAATTATTTTTATTCAAAATTTGTATACAGGTTCTTCAATTCTGATCCTGAATGTTATATCTATTTTAATTTCTTCTAAGTCTTTAATGGTAGGCTATCCTCAATCATTAAGCTCCACATATCTTAATTACTTGTTTAATATCGGTAATTATTTAACTAATGTTAGTATTAAATAGCATTACACATTGAGATACCTTATCAGTTTGACTTTAGTTTATATCTGAATTAGTGTATATAAAAAAAATCCTTAATTCATGTTTTTATCTCAAGTTTAAGTCCAAAGATTCATGCCCGAGTTTCTTAATTCAAGAACCACATTCTGCAGATTACGTGTGAAAGGGAAAATTGCTGTATTCTCTTTCTCATAATTATTTTATTATAATTCCATAAATTAAGTGTGCTTGCTTCGTATGAGAATTAGGCTTTTGATGAAGTGAAATGAAAGGATTAAACTCTGTCCAGTTTTACAAGTCATTGATGTTCCAAGACTTTACTCCAACTAGATTTTAAATTAAATTGATAATTAATCAAATTAAATTTGTTCAATTTAATTAAAAAACTAGCCTAATTTTTTTCAAGAGAAAATGCAAGGTGAAATTGTTTTACCATTTTTTAAAAAAATTCTTGAAATAATATTATTTTAGATTGATTCATGTCAGTTTGTAAGTTAAATTTTGAGTTGAGTTAATAACCGAGCGGGGTTTAAAGTTGTTTAATTTAATAAAAAACTTCCCTAATTTTTTTTCAAGAGAAAATGAAAAGTGAAATTTTTTCTCTATTTAAAAATTAAATATTGAAATAATATTGTTTTAGATTGATTCATGTCAGCTTGTAAGCTAAATTTTGAGTTGAGTAATTAACCGAACGGGGTTTAAGAATTTTAGTTTTAGTATTGATAATTTTATTTGTATATTTTAAAAATTCAATTGGGTATATAAAAACAATTTCATTCACCAATAAATGAAGATGATTGTAATTTTGATTTCTTATGCTTGTAATTTCGATTTTTGGTCGAGACATTTTTAGCCCACAGCAAAAACAATGTCTTAGGTGTAAAGGGCTAATATGACTAACCTCTGAAACTTAAGGGGCTACCCTAGAAGTAATCAATCTAGATTCTTACCCTTCACGTTTCGAATCTTTCGATAAGACAATCCACCTGCTTTCAACTGTGCTATCATGATGGAACCAACGGTTAAACTCACGAATAGCTCATAGGAAGAGTTGTTGAGCTTTTAAAACTCTACCTAGAATTTTACCCACACCAATATCCACGTCACTATCCACGTCACTGGTAAGAAAGATCAACCTTGGTTGATAAAAAAAAATTAAAAATCAAAATAATGTTTGTTATTTTGTCAAAAAAAATTATTAGAGTTAAGATTCCTGTTTTGATCGATTTTTACTTTAAATTATGGGTTGATTTCGGTTTTAACCGAATTAAACTGGATTAATATCTTAAATTTTTATTTTTTTAACGTGGATCAGTTTAAATCTCACGTATCCTAATTGACCTATTAGTCTCGCAGAAACATAATATATAATTTGGGGATGACTTGTGAAAACTATAATACGTTGAGGGACTAATTTGTACTTACGCATTGATTTTTTTAATTTTTTTTTATTTTGTAAAACAACCGATCTGATCTTCAAAGGCCAAGGAGATCAGCTTTTTCATCCTATACCATCTTCTACCTCTCTCTCTCAACTCCACAACCGTTAAAACCGCCGCCCAAGCCGCCAGCAACCTCCTCCCTGCCGCCGACCAATCTCCCCATAATCTAACGCCCAAGCCTCCAGCATCCTGTGGTACGTCCCTCCTCTCTTCCTCCTTTTTTGTCTCTAACGTTGCTCATCTTAATGTTTTTTTTTTTAACGATTTTGTTGGGCTCTCTGAATCATTACTATTGTGAAAATGGTTGATAGTCTCGTGATTAAGGCGAAACCCAATATCATACTGTTCTTGTTTCATTGCTATAGTGAGTAAAAGTGAAAGTTTCTGTTTTTGGTTCTTAGTTTTTTTCATGAGATTGCTGAAATACCTTGAAAGATTGAATTTTTTTTTCAAGAAAGTGAAGTAGAAGGTGTCAGTGGATTTGGATTTGTTTCATTTTTCCAGTTCTTGTTATTTTTTAGTAAAGTTTCCTTGGAACTTATGATTTAATATAAATGAATTGATTCGTTGACTATGTTGTTTGTACAACGATGATCATGGTGACAGATTAGCAACGGATGTAAAGGTGTTGCTAATTTGCAATGGATTAGTGACAGGATCTTCAATGAATTTTTATGATTTGCACCAGATTGACAGCAATTTTATTATTTTTGTTCAAATTTAGTGTCAGAATTTAGAAAATCCATTGCAAAAAAATAAATAAAATTGCAACGGTTAATCTAGCAACGGAATTATGAAATCTGTTACAAATGCTTTGAGTGTTGAGGCTTTTTGCAATGGACTGGATCCGTTTGACAATCTGCTGCTAAATCAGATTTGCGATGGAGTTCTACTAACTTGCAATGGGTTTCTGCTACTTTGCAATGGATAAACATCGGTTTTCTTGTAGTTGAAAATCATTTACTCTTTTCTTTTATTTCTCGTGACAGTGATAACAGCTAATATACTCTTATGCGCACTTTGATACTTCAAACTCAGCATGAGACATTTTTTGAAAAGCATTGAGATTTTTGTTTGAAAATATTACCAATTAAGTATTACTTTGTGTTGCGTTGGTGGTCTTTGCAATTGAGATTGGTGATGACCTTCCCTTGTCTGATATTGCAGGTGCTTTGTATAGCTATTTCTCAGCTCGAACTATTGACAGTGAAGTGAAAATGGATCTGAATCCCATCAAGGATGCATTTGATCGTGTTGCCAAAAAGCAAAAGATGTCTGGTTCTAAAACACAAGAAGTCGTTGCCCAGATGATACTAGAGATTGAGAATTCATTAGAGATAATTAAGGCAGAACATTTTGGTTCTGAAGTGGACTGTAAATCTGTCTTTGGTGAACTTAAGAAAAAGTTGCTAGAAATTGCTCCACTCAGTCAGCTGGAAGGCACACAGAAGGAACTAAATATAGCACTGAGCAAGTACCCAAAGCAGCTTGAGAAATCTTTCAACCCAGACATAGCCAAAGCTTATAGAAACATCGATTTTGATGCTCACACTGTTAACCAGATAATTGCCGGCCATTTCTACCGGCAAGGACTGTTTGATGTCGGTGACTGCTTTATAAATGAGGCCAATGTACCAGAATCTACTGCTGCTATGAAATCTCTTTTCTCAGAAATGTATCTGATACTCGAAGCTATGAAGAACAAAAATCTAGAACCTGCGCTAAACTGGGCTACTGCCAATTCCAATAAGCTCAAAGAAAATGGGTCAGACCTGCTGCTGAAACTTCATTGCCTGCAGTTTGTGGAAATACTGCAAGGTGGAAGTAGAAGCAAAGCGCTCTCATATGTTAGAACTCACATTTCTCCTTTTGGTGCCAACCATTTTTCAGAAATCCAGAAGCTTATGGCCTGTCTCCTGTGGTCTGGAAGGCTCCATCACTCTCCATATTCTGATTTACTATCACCCACTAATTGGAATGTGGTGGCTGAGGAACTTACGAGGCAGTTTTGTAATCTTTTGGGGCAGTCTTTTGATAGCCCATTGAGTGTGACAATAGCAGCAGGGTTCCAGGGTCTGCCACCTCTTTTGAAGTTTATGAATGTGATGGCAGGGAAGAAACATGAATGGCAGTCAATGAAACAGTTACCAGTGCCAGTGGAGTTGGATAGGGAATTTCAGTTCCATTCCATCTTTGTATGTCCTGTGTTAAAGGAGCAATCAACTGACGAGAACCCCCCTATGTTGATGCAGTGTGGCCACGTGCTATGCAAGCAGTCTATCAATAAGATGTCAAAGAACGGGTCCAAAACTTTTAAATGCCCTTACTGTCCGTCTGACATCGATTCAACACAGTGTAGGCAGTTACATTTCTGATTTGTACCCAAACTTGTACATTAATTTGTATAAAACTCTCTCATGAACCGAGTGAAGTGAAATGATGTAGAACTGGTGGTTGTGTGTTGTGTAGTGTAGCCAGGGGTGTGATGATGGTGGCAAAGCTGGTGTGTGATGTACTGTTTCTCTATGAATTTGTTGTAAATAGACATTCTTTGGATTTTATTGTTGGCCGTCGGAAGCCATTTCCACAGGCTTTTGTTTCCCAATGCTTTGGTTACTCGTGTAAATGTCCTCACAGCTGCTATCAAGCCTGCGGGGCTGTCTCGCAAGCAGGAAATGGGTATTTCAGCTCGCAAGTTTAGGCAAATGGCACCTGGCTTTCACCCTGTCTTTAGCTGCTCCTATTACCTGCGTTGGTGAGTTACTTGGTCCTTTACCTGAGTTCGTTATGTGAGAGTTTACATATAAGATGGGTCCATCTTATATATATACAAATCAAACTTTTCATTTCTAATGGAGTGGAATTCCCAGCTCACATGTGATTCCCAAACAAATCTCCTCTTCACATGCGAGCCTGGCTTTCACATTGAAAATTACTTCCTCTCCAATGGAGGGTGCCTTCACAATCTGAGGGCCTGTCATGATTTGTGGCTCACAACTCTTGTAAGGGCGCCTACCCTTCACTCCTATCATGGAAGTCTCTGTCTTACCGCTCCATGGGCACGGCCATGAAAGTCAATCCACACTATTTTCATACTCATCTTAGTCAATATTGTGTTTCTGATATTCAGTTTCAGATTTCTAACATAAAAACATGGATAAGTTCTGCGATTACAGATGAGAATACATGCACTCTAGGATTCGATGACAGGAAGCTATCTGATGAGAAAAATTAAGATGAATATAGTGAATGTTGCTAGGCTGACTAGCAAATGCTTTGGCTCTTATTAATAAACGAAGTTGCGTTCTTATTCTTGTTTTGGTTGGACAATTTGTTTACAGTTTCTTCAATTCTGCTCAGCTTTTTTATCCAAAAGTTTCTTGTATCATAATCACTTTTTTTTTTTTTTTTATTAGTAATGAATCGATTCCAATTATGCAACAGCACATTTTGGTATCTAATGAAGGCATGGCCTGTGCTCACAGAAAAAATGAAATTTAATTGTACTGGATCATGAATAGGGTATCCAAGGCATACCCAACTTGGTTTGAGGGTGTTCTTCGCTGCGGTTCAACCGTAATTTTGTAAATTTTAAATTTTTTTTGTTAGAAATTAATTTGTTTTGATGTGTTGATATTAAAAATAAATTTTAAAAAATAAAAAACATATATTATTTTAATATATTTTCAAACAAAAAATATTTTAAAAAATAATATTTACTATTATTTTACACATCCCCTCTTAATGAAATGGAGTTTGGGATGCGACCAATTATTTTAGTCAAAATAATATAATTTATTATTTTTAAAAAAAACCCCTTGAAGTTAAGTCGTTAGATCTGAATTAGTTTTGATGAATTAACTAAATTCTAAAATATAAAATTAAATTAACTGAATTTTTATCATATCAATACTATTTTTTTTTTTTTATCCTGGTTTAAGCTTCAAATCACAAAATGCCAATCATATCAATCTAGGCTTAAAGGTATGATAATTGGAGCCAGCACCCCAATAATTTGAACCACCAGCACCCCAAGCGAGGAGCTCAATAATTGGAACAGAGGCCAACGGCAAGCAAGCTGGATCTGTTCAAAATAATTAGAAGCAATTGCGCATTCCTCTAGAGATATGGCAGCTAGCTTGAATTGTTGTCTTGTGTTGGATCAATTGAAACTTCAGAGGTTCAAAGGAAGTTTCTTAATTTTTGTGATTTTTTTTTTTACCTTTTAATTAGCTAATAGAGGGTTACACTGCGATAAAAAAAAAAAAAAAGCTTGATTAGGAAAAAAAATATATTCTAGGGGCTTAGTTGTTATTGACTGGTTATTGAGGGCTTCCCCACCAATTAGCCGCCCAATTCATCTCTCACAAAGTCTCAACAAGTAAACACTTAGCCATGATAATCACAGTTAACACAATAATTTAATTAATCCAACAAGTCAAATATTTCTGGCCGACACAAGAAGTGCGCATGGGGAAAATCCACACAAGAAAATCCCGATTCATAAATCTAAAAAAATATATATATATTTTCTGGATCTTGCAAACCATTTTGAAAAATTCTGTACAAGAATTATCTTATGATTCTATTTTCACGTGACATGTGACCCTGCTAATTAACTGATCAAATTAATAACATGTTACACTGAGTCAATTCAAGGTTGTAGGAATTTCTTAAAATTTACTATGCATATACTAAAAGGGTTTGACTTTTATTATAGTAATGAACGGTGAAAAAACCAAGCTCTTAGAGTTGTTTTAAACAAAAAAAATATTATTTTAATAAAAAATAATTTGAAATAAAAATACGTTTAATCCAGATTTTAAGTTAATGGGTAACTAAGTTAATTTGTCAAATTATGTTGGATTTTATAGCAATATTATTTCGGAGGTGTTTGAAAGTGCGGTAGCGGTTGCTTTTCAAAATGTTTTTCGCTTAGAAATACATTAAAATAAAAATTATTTTTGACATCAGCATATCAAAATGATCTGAAAATATAAAAAAATATTAATTTAAAATAAAGAAAAAAATAAATAAAAATTATTTTTTAAAAAAATACTTTTAAAACGCAAAACCAAACAGACTCGTGCATAGAATTTATATACAGCAGCACATCAGGTAATCTTTCATTTTTCTCTCTTTTATGACTCCAAATATTTCTTTAATAATGTTATGAATACCTATTAAAGACTCAATTGGGAGAGAAAAAAATGTGTTCTTCAAATTGGAAACCTGCCTGAAAGGTAGAGAAAGCATATTCTAACCTTCGAAAACCAACGAATCCACTTGATCAATTGGGACACTTTGACCTAAATGATAACTGAAATTCCACAATCCTTTGAAAAAGTGTAGATTGTGGCCGTGTGCCTGCTTTTCTCTTCCAAAAGCCGAAAAGGATGACTGTGGCCAAACTGACAAACAAGTCTGAAAGCAGAATCCAAGCAGACAGGTTAGAAAACCATGGCTGACGCTATGGGGTCAATTAGGCCCTGTCCCATTAGCTCATTTCTTGAAGATATCCATGTGCCATCCCCCTGTTTCAACTAGATTCACATGTCACCTGCCTAATTAAATCTCTGAATTTTCAGTAATTTATTTGAAGAAATATATTTTTTCCTCTTCTTATTGCTTCTTAAAGTCCTCCATGTCTGCTCTTAGCACTGAGCTTTCACACCCTTCAATCCCGTCAATGTGTTTCTTCACGATTGCCTGATATTTTTGGGGTCCATGCAACCTTATTTCCTTTCAAGGGTCAAGGATTAGGGCCCATGTCCCGTTTAATCAAGGGATTTTTTTTAATATTTTTTATTTTTAGTGACATATCGTATATCACAAGAGGGAAACAGGTTTGAAATGAAATTGATTTGTCCAAGGAAATATTGATTTGAGTAGCATAGCTATTTAGTGCATGATGGTGACTTGGGGTCATGTTACCTTTAATCAAGGAGTTTTTTCCTCATTTAAATTAAGAAAATCATACATCATCAAGAATTCATGAAAATTTTGCCTTTTTTATAATTTAATCAAAATTTGAATTCTGGGAAATATATCTCTGATCATCAAACCACCTAAAACTGGGTTATAAAGGGGATTCTTGTTCTTGATTAAGAAAAACAGATCACTCAAAATGCCTCCACAAATTATAGTACATTATCACATAAGTATTTTTTTATATATTAAAAAAAAAACCTTACATCACTCAAAACTCTTTGTGATACATAAACAGAAAAACCCAGACTCCACAAGATGGAACCCAGATCAATCCACTAGCTGGAGTCACTTAGTACTGAGAACCAAACTTGTTAATCAAGGCAAGGGCATTACTGGTAACCCTTTCAACATGAACAAACCTAGCCGTGATCGAATTCTTTACCCTTCCATCCAAAGCCTTCCCAGCAAACCCATCAACGCAAGTATTCTCATCAGTCAATGCAGCACTAATCCAAGTCTGAACGTTACTGATATGCCATTGATAATCCTGGCCCTTGGATGACCCCATGTTCTTCAACTCTTTAACTGACTTAACAAGCTTGTCCAGAGTATCATCAATCTCTTCAAAGCAATCCTTAATGGCTGCCTTTTCTCTAGGCTTGATTCCCTTAAACTTTGTTAACTTGTAGACAAATGTCTTAGTGGACTGAGCCTTGTCTAGGCTGACAGACAAGGCTGTCTGAATTAATTGGCGTGGACTTTGCTTAATTGAAGAGGCATAAAGGGAAAGAGATTGGACGCACAAGGCAGGGTATGTTGTGGCACTGCATGAGGCCTTGATGAAATTTGAAGCCCTTGAACTTGACTTTGTGGTGGTGCTAGCACAGTTTGCCGTGCTTGCAATGTACAATAGTGAGATGAGGAGCCAAATAAGGCTAGGTTTTGCCATGTTAGACCGAAACTTGGATCTTCTTTGGATTGCAGAGTGGCTTGGTGAGTTGGGGTTGAAGGAGAGAGAGGGTTTGAATTTATAGAGGAGGCTAGTTTGAGGATTTGATGCCCTACTGCTGTGTGCTAACTTGCGCTAGGTGCGTTGAAGTGTGTTGGGTGTACGGAATTGTGGGCGGTGATTTGATCACTTGTCGCCTGTCGGTTTCAGAAAATAAATGTAAAAGAAAGCGAGCATTTCTTTATATGCCACATTGCCACGTCTCTTAAGCTTACCTGGAACTGTTAGTGCCGGTTATAAACAGTTTTTCTACATAGGTTTTTTTTTTTTAAATAAAAACAAATAGCACATGTGATGAAAAGAAAATTTGCAAATTACCACATTTGAAAAGGAGATATAAAATAGCACACATTAAGCCATTAAGGGGCGTTTTTTTCGTCAAAATTAATTTTTTTAAAATTAATTTTTTTTTTGTTTATCATTAAAAAAAATTGAATGTTGGAAAATATTTTTTAATTAAAAAAATTAAAGTATTTTTTTAAGTAAAATATACTTTCTAGAAGTTGTTGTTTTTTTTAATAATTATATCAAATTTGACCATCAATATTTTAATTGTTATATATTTTGTTTTGAATTATTTTTTTATTTTATCCTTTAAAATTTGATTTAGTTTGATTTTTATATCAACTTTGGTCTTTATGTTTTTAATGATAGTTTATTTTTCTCTTATCCTTTTCTTAATTAATTTTTTTTCTATCGGATGTGGTTCTCATTATTTTGATTGCTATTTATTTTATTTGAAATAATTTATGAAATTAAAATTTTTTATTTAATTTCATATTCTTTCAACTTTTTTATATGTCAGATTCAGTCCTTATTCTTTTAATTTTTATTTATTGTATTTGAAACAATTTATAAAATTAGATTGTTCTTTTTTCAGTTCCATCCTCTTTAATTTTTTTTATTTATCAAATATGGTTCTTGTTTTTTTAAATAAAATATTAATTTGTTATTTTTCAATTCATTTTTTATGGCATTAACAATACTAAAAAATATTTTCTAACTCATTTTTCATCACACAACTGAATATTAAAAAATAATTTATTTTTAAAAAATTTATTTTTTATAAAAATTATTATAAAAAAAAAAAACAACTTTTAAGCAAACAAGCATGCCCTAAATATGAGTCATGTAGTCTATTAAAATGTTGAATTTTAATAAATTATATGCCAACTAAAATAAAAGGTTGTGCTACTTCCAGTAAAATTATCTTTAAAAATAAATATAAAAATTCTTAAGAGTACTCGTGCTATTAGAAATAGAGTAATCTTTGAAAAACTTTTAGTACGCCACTCTATAACCAGCCCAATAAAATTTTTAAAAAAACTTTGATTTTAATTTAACAATTAAATTAAAAATTATGTTTATTTTCATCAAACAAGTTGTGATCCAAAGATATATTTTCTAGGCTTTTAACTTGTCCAAATACAATAAATTAGTATTTGATTGATCAAAACCTTTTATACGAAATCTCAAAGGTCGCACTATTTCTAAAAACGTAATTTTTGGGATTTTTTTTTTTAATTTTCAAGAGTTGCACTTGGAAGTAACACAATTCTTTAATTCTTTTAAAAAAATTTAATTGTATAACAACTAATTGAACTATGTTATTTTTTAAATTCTTTTAAATATGGTAAATTGCAAATTATATTTTAATTTGTATATGATTGATCTAAACCTCTTATATGAAATTTCAAAGGCTGTGCTATTCCTAGAAGCACAATCTTTGAGATTTTTTTTTTTTAATTTCCAAGAGTTACATTACTAGAAGTAACATAACTCTTGAATTGTTTTTCAAAATTTTAATTGTACGCAACTAATTGAACTATGTTATTTTTTAAATTCTTTTAAATATGCTAATTATTTTTGTCATCCATGCTATTTTTTTTAAAAAATATTTTCTATACCAAATCCTATTATTACCTGAACAAAGGAGGGTTTTGATGTATATTTTGACTACGATTGGCTTCAATCCAAGAGACAAGCAACTTTCATAGGAGAAGGAAAAATATGTCATCGCCTCTCGAGAGCAAGACAGGAAAGAGGAAAGATTGTATAGGTGTTTTTCCCAAAACTGGCATTACTAGGTTCAGGTTAGCTTATGACTCTTTAAGAAACACGGCATATTGCGAGTATCCAACCGCGTCGCCGGTGGCCCTCCTCCACCTCAAAGTTCCTGACTTTTGTGTACCGCCGTGACACGGACCGAATTGAAAGTACGTTCATATTTTAAAAGAAAAAAAAATGTTGTGCTTCGTAACCTCTCGGAGAAAGATAAGAAGCAGTGATGGTGGTGGCCTTGGCCACTAGCCACCGACGTGCTGCCGTTACTTGGTTAAGGCCAGAATTGTGAAAATTGACCTGAAAAAGAAAAAGAAAAAAAAACTTAAATTATTGTATCAATATATGTAATTGAATCAATTCAGTTTAGATTAATTATTTTTATTAGAATATTATATTTTTTTACCATGTCAAATTTAGATCTGATTTAGCTAGGTAAATCTAGTTTTATCAAATTATAATATCCAACAACAAAAGGGATTATATACAATCAATTGGCATAATAAACAATTCCATTCAACTCGTATATTAAAAATTAAACAAAAAAATAATTAGTTAAATTAAAGAGTACAAGAAGAGAACTCTGTGTGTGAACAAAGAGAGAAACAGGTGTGAAAGTTCATATTATTTTACAAGAAGGAATGTGAAATGGTCATTAAGTAAGTAGAAGATAGAGCAAAAAGTGGTAAAAGAGTCTCAAGAAAGGAAAGAAAAGGTAATCAATCTTGTACGCAAGAATGATTATGTGGGTCAAAAGCCGCATTATAGAGATAACGACTAAATTAAACGACGGCCAAAAGGCTTAAGAGATACTAATCCTTCAAATAATTCATCAAAATCCCTTTTACTAATCATACAAGACAATCAATTAAATTAATAATGGAAGATTGCTTTGCTGACAAGCCCCTCAAATTAATCATGCATGTCGTCAGTGGCGGGGCTTCTACAAAGAAATGCCCCTTCCTTGTAAATATTTAATAAAAATAATTTAAAAAAAAATTAATCCCTCTAATTTATAATTTGACCCCCCCTAATTTTTTTGTCTTGCTCCGCCCCTCCATGTCGTAGGGTAAAACTATTCTATTGAATTGTGCTCTACCGCGAGTTTGATAAAAAAAATTAATTATAAAAAGTGTAGCCATTAACAACGTATTTCTTGTAGCGGCAATAATTTTTTTTTACTATGAGTTAAATTTTTTTTTACTATGAGTTAAATTTTTTTTATCATGAGTATTAACCTTTGAGGAAGGATGTAAAAAAAACTACAGCGACAAAAAAAATAAAAAATAACCATGACAAAACCAAATTTAATAGATTTATTGATAGAAATTTCTGTTGGTATTTTTATTTATAATCTGTTAGTATGTATGTTATCTATGGATTCATAGATAAAAACAATCCATCAAAAAAACTCTCGTTAATAATTTATGAATTGTTGATGAGTTCATCAGTAATAAATATATCGATGAATTTATAAACGGACAAAATGCATGAAAAAAAAAATTAAGTTTAGTTATCTTGAGGGATTTCAAGGCAATGTAATCTTGTTTTTTTATATCTATGGAATCCATTATAAAAATTGGAAAACATAATCTATAAATTTAGTGAATAAAGAAAAAATATAGGATCGAGATTGACCACGGGTGATCGTATGTTACACATTTACAATCACAAGAAGTTGCTTCAGCACCATTTTTTTTTTTACAAGTGAGAAATTTACACCCCCAGATCCATTTATGTACTTTCCGCAACAGCTAGCCTTCTAACAATGTTGATACTTCAATAAGCTTCCTATATACTCAAACTACACAAGTAAAACAGCTGGTTTGACCATGGATATCTTCATTTTGTCCCCTCAATTTACGTGACTATCAAAAGAAAGATGCAGCTCGGCCGACGCCGCATCTGACAGCAACTTGGCTAACACAAAAATATTTCCTCCTTGAGATGGCGATCATATCAAAACAAATTATGTACTGATGTATACAATTACAATCCCCTGTCAACCATCATTTTTCTTACTCTTTCTGCATCCTCCAATCTACCTGCATTGTCGTAGATCTTCATCAAGAGTTCAAAATTGTGTTCATTATCTGGCTCCAAGTCAAAAAGATATTGAGCTGCAATCTCTCCAGTATCTACATTACGGTGGAGATAACAAGAATACAACAACGCTCCCCAGACAGTTGGACCAGCCTCGAACTCCATTTGATCCCTAATGATGGCGTATGCCTCGTTGATTAATCCTGCCCTTCCATAAAGATTCACCATACAAGCATAGTGCTCCATGATAGGATTTATCTGGTATTTCGCTTTCATCAGTGAAAATAACCTCTCCCCGTCCTTCACTAAACCCAAATGAGCGCAAGCTGATAGTAATGACACAAATGTGATTTTATCGGGCAAAGCACCATCCCTCTCCATCAACTCAAAGTAAGTCAATGCCTTGAGATCTTTACAATGAGCAGAAATTATAGAATTCCATGATACAATATCCTTCTTTGGCATGTGATCAAACAACCAACGTGCTCGATCCAACTTCCTGCCATTTGAGTAGACAGCAATCAAAGAATTAGCAATAGAAAAATCCCACTCCATTCCTCTCCTGACAATCCATCCATGAATTTGAACTGCAACCTCAAAAGACGATACATTGGCAAGGATTGTTGAAACAGCCACCGAATCAAGCTCCATCCCATCATGAACCATACTATGAAATGTGTGTAATGCCTCGGCTATTAACCCATGACGAATATAACCCGTAAGCATAGAATTCCATGATATAGAGTCCTTACAATCTATCTTATCAAATATCCTTCTAGCCTTAACAATGTCACCACATTTCGCATACATATCAACAAGCGCATTTAACACAAATCCATCATTAGCAAAACCCAACCTAACTAAATCCCTATGCACCGCCTCGCCTATCCGAATCAACCCAATTCCCCCGCAAGCTTTCAAAACCCGAGGGAACGTAAACTGGTCCGGTTCAACACCCTCTTCTTCCATTTGAAAGTAAAGCGCCATAGCGTCCTCATACAGACCCGATTCAGTATACCCTGCAATAAGCGAGTTCCATGGAAACGCCGACTCCCCTCTCTTAAACATTTCATCAAACACCTGGTGAGCTACTTCAACATCCCCACATGACGAGTACAACCTCACCAATTTCGACGAAATGCCAGCATTTCTACGTAAAAGATTGATGGGTATTAGCCTATGAATCTTAACACCAAGTTCTATAGCATTTAAACGGTAACATGTTTCTAAAAGCGAAGAGAAAATTTGAGTATCAATTCTAATGCCCTTTTCCATGGAGGACTGGAGGTCTTTGATAACGTTTTCTAAGGCTTCTAGTTGGGTTTGGGGAGGGGGCCTGTGGTTAATAAGGAGAGGAGTTGGGGAAGATTTTGGGAAAGAAAGGGTTCTTTTGTTAAGGTTTTTTTGGAACTGTGTTTGTTTGTGTTTCTCTTTTAGCTCTCTTTTTTTCCTGCTTGTTTTGCTTGTGATGGAAGGGTAGTGGTGGAGAGTTCTTGAAGGTGTGTGGAAGCTTGGTGGCTGGAGAATGGTTACCATTTTGGGAAATGTTAAGAGGTGAAGAAGAGGAGTGGAAATTGGAGGGAATTTTATTTTGATGGATTATTTCATGGCATGGAAATCTATACTCCATAGAAGGCCATTGCTAGCTTTGATAGAGAGGTCATGTTAAGCTGGACCTATCAATTATCAAGAGGTCCACTTTTGGCACTTTCATGCTTAGGTTAAGATACTCTTACTGTTAAAAAATATATATATATATACTAAATCTTGCCTTGTATTCCTAAACTTATTTAAAAGTTGGTTTTATTATGTTTATTTTTGTGTTTTAAAAATATTTTTTAAAAATTAATTTTTTTTTTATTTTTTTCTTTACTTCACATTAATATTTTTTGATATTTTCAAATCATTTTAATGTGCTGATGTTAAAAATAATTTTTTAAAAATAAAAAAAATATTATTTTGATGCATTTCTAAATGAAAAATACTTTAAAAAACAATCATAATTTTTCTTATTTTTTATTTACATTTTATTGGAAATTTATATAAGGTCATCCTTAGTGAATAATATACAAGAATTTTCATCCTTAAATGGTTTAATTTAATTATGTCAAGGAAAAATAGACAAAATGGAACTAACTTTTCATTTTCATGTGTCAAAATTAAAATATTTCTAAAAAAAAAAATGGATCAAATTTACCATATGAACTAGATTGAATTAACTAGCTAATCTAGTGTTGTTTTGTCTTTTCGAAACTCTATTTATTTTCCCTGTAATTATGAATTGCTTTGATAAAATTAAAGAAATAGTTGGAAATTACTCACGTAATTATTAATTAGCCTACAATTTTATATATATTGAAATCATAGCTAATAAACCTAATCTTAGAATCAATTACACACGAAGTTTGAGTCACGAGTGAGTGAGTAAGATGAGTTGATGAGCCATGTTAATTTTTTTTTAAATCAATAAATTTTAATCAGATTTGTGTTTTTTTTTTTTAAAAAAAAAAAGAAATCCAGCCTCTTAATCCATGACAGGTTTCATAACATGTTTGAGGAATAAAGCCGCAGTATTACTTCTAATGTTTCTTCCAATAACTTAAATAGTACTGGAACAAGTTAGTAGGCAAGTTATGGACATGTTGGCCCTCATCAATATATATATATATATATATATTAAGCACTTGATTAATATGGTCCTTTTGAGGAATTCGAGGACAAGTAATATTTTCAATAATTAATTCATCCTAATTGCATCATCAGTTGTAAATTATGCATCCCAATGGCAATGTTTTCTTTGGTTTATACCCTAATGACATGCATCTGATTACATTAATTAAATTAATACGAGACAAAATCTTGATAGCTTAGATCTTAATCGGTTTTCGCTCCTTGAAATTTTAAGCAACCACTAATAAATTAAGTTGGCTTCTAAAATTCTTTAATTTTCATTCAAAGAAAGACTATATATATATGTCAATCGATTATTTTATTAAATTTATGGATACAATGTAGTACGTACGTAGTAGTGCATCAACAATTTGTTTTCTATAAAATATTTTAGGAATAAAAAATATTTTATATATAAAATGTTCTTACATAATCTTTTTAGTATTATTTTATGAGTAATAATTTGAAAATACTCAATGGACATAGTGTTTGTCTTTTTAATTAAATATAATAATGCCTGTACTGTTATTCAATAAATATCAATATATCTTTTTTATTTTAAAATTTTCAAGGTTGAACCATACTATTTTATTTTTTCCATTTTGATATACAGTCTTGGCATGTACAAGCAACTGTTAAAGGGCATGAAGGGAAAAAAATATATGTCTTAGCCTATCGAGAGGAAAAAAC
>Ga0307510_10002382_pt1 | contig 21303 bp, 15 predicted proteins | sample 12_EM_MG_FD_207224 | JGI IMG/M metagenome (GOLD analysis project Ga0307510, IMG submission 207224) | Populus trichocarpa ectomycorrhiza microbial communities from riparian zone in the Pacific Northwest, United States - 12_EM | ecosystem: Host-associated > Plants > Roots > Unclassified | place... | reverse complement strand
CTGGTAATTGTGAAATTGAGTTTTGCTCTACAAGCTAGATGAATTTATTCAAAGAAATGAGAGAAATATTGTGAGATCATACCTGTGTAGCTCTGTTGTTTTAGAACTCAGTCTTTGTGGTTTAATTTTTTTTTCTAAAAAATGAAACTTCTTTGAGAAGAAATATGCCACATTTGAAGAGAGACAGGAGGGGGTGCGGGGAGGTGTTAAGAATCACTAATTTTACGCTGCTGCATTTACTAGAAACATCGCTTTAGCTGGCATTTTAATATAACTCACGTGTATTTTACCAGGAGACTATAGTTTATACCTTCAATCTGTCATGGAAACATCAAATTATATGGAAAGTTTGTCCATTATTATGAGTGAAGTATCTTGCACGTCTTTTAAGTACCTTTTAGTTGATAGACCTTGGCCTTTATTTATTCATTTGTCCCAGAAATAAATTTATGTTTGCGTGGATGCTTTTCCTTTTGATGCTGTCAGAGAAACTTCTTAACTTGTTCGGCAACTCTCTGTCAGGGCTGCAGTTTTGATGTTTGTTACTATATATCTTTCCTTGTTATATGGCTTGCATGTTCCTGACTGGGAGTATCAGATTCCAGTTGCTGCCTCTGCTTCCACCCCTAAGATATTTCCAGTGAGCTTCTTATTTCCTTGCAATCTTTAGTAATGCTAAAGTAGGAAATTTATAAAAAGTTGATAGCTCAGTGACTGATGATTTATTTTCGCCCGAAGGTGAAATGTGGGGTAAGGGGCCACACAGGACCTGCGTGTAATGCTGGTGGAATGATTGACCGTACAATCTTGGGAATTCAACACCTGTATAGAAAGCCTATTTATGCACGAACTAAGGTAATTTCTCCACCGAGTGTCAGTTTTTGTTTCATTTTGGTACTTCTAAGAATGCTTCCTTGTTATTTCGGTTTTTACTATTCATTTATTATTAATGCAGATATTAATAATAGTTAATTTCCTACCACAGCCATGTAGTATCAATTCCCCTGGTTATGGCCCGCTACCTCCAGATGCTCCTTCATGGTGTCAGGCTCCTTTTGATCCTGAAGGACTCCTGAGGTTTGTTTTTGTTTCCTTGTGCCTTTTGTAGAGATCATCTTTTATGCGATGCATCAGGAACCAGTATATTGACAGTTTTAAGTATATGGGGATGACTCAATGTGTGCTTAATTTTACGGGCTCCCTGTGTGATCTTTGTACTTTGTCCTTGTAGTTCAGTAATGGCCATCGTCACCTGCCTGGTTGGTTTGCACTACGGGCACATCATTGTCCATTTCAAGGTGACATATTCTACCTGATCAAAGATTTTAATCTTTTAATTACATCAGTTTCCTTTGTTCAACTAATTTTTTCCCCTGCCACTTTCAGGAACACAAGGATAGAACCCTTCACTGGATGGTCCCATCCACTTGTTTTCTAGTCTTGGGTCTGGTCTTGGATTTGCTTGGTAAGAAGTTTATTTGCAGTTAACTTATATTTGAATTTCATAGAGGTAGCATTACTGCTAGTACTGATTTATGGTTTCATTTTCCTACCCCTAGGAATGCATGTTAACAAGGCTCTTTACACATTCAGTTACATGTGTGTCACTGCTGGTGCTGCCGGCATTGTATTTACTGGAATCTACTTACTGGTAGGATATTTTATCACCTTTTACTGAAGATAAATTTTTTATGATTATCATATTTATTTTCTTGATAACTGGAACGTGTATATTTGCTATTTGGCTAGATCGTCAATTCATGTCTCATTCATTATGTTTCTTTTCCTCTCTCTTTCTACAATGGAACCAGCCAAGTTTGTTGTAGGATAATAAGTGATGATTGAACGGGCTTTCCCTGCAGGTTGATGTGTGTGGATTCAGGTGGCCGATGTTGGTACTAGAGTGGATGGGAATGCATGCTTTGTTGATTTTTACCCTTGCAACCAGCAATATCTTGCCGGTGGTCCTGCAGGGATTTTATTGGAAGCAGCCTGGAAACAACATTGTAATTATTCCCCTTTTGTGGTTGGAAATTCTCTGTTTATGTGATTGGTTTCTTCATTTGCAATATTGCAAGCTGACAAACTTTTATCTCTGGCAGCTTAGGTTTATTGGAATTGGAAGATGAAAGGACAGCAGACTAGATGGTTTACATCTTGACCACACTAGTTTACTTTCCAGTGCATTCTCCTGGAAAACCTACTACATTGTTCATCTCCAGTTGTTGTAAAAAAATGATAAGCAGAAACATGTTCCTCCATCTCCCCCCTCGTATTTTAGGAGCTTTTTTAGTGATCCTTTCAGTTTTTTTTTTGTCTTGTGACAATTCTGATACGCAGCCTTGTATAATGGGAGCTTTGAGATCATAAATTCGTTTTCATATTTACGAGACAGTCAATATTATTAACTGAAGATATATGCGTTATTATTGCTGATGTAATTCTCATGGATGCCAAGAAAACATAATTGCTGTTCGGCAAACTGGCCTATCCCTGTTACAGATAAGGAAACAAATTCTCAAGAGGAGCCATTCTCATTTGTTGTTGAAGTAAATCCATCCGTTTATTCATATATGATGCGATGAAACAAAAAATAAATATAAAAGAACTGTTTCAGATAATTGGGCGAAGCAAAGTCGCAATCCAAGGCTGTTAAAGGGAAAGTAATACATAGACATTGCAAATAGCGGGATTCATGGTTTTCCGGGGGGCCAGCGTGGAGGAGTGCGAGGAGGACGAGGAGTTGGAAGGGGAGGGGGTGCAGCTAAACCCGTAGGAGAAAAGGGTAATGTCGAGTAATTAGAATTGTAGTAAGGTATTATAGAATATACAGTGTGAGCACCAGTGAGGGCAAAGAGGATGAAAGCAGCAATAACAGACAAAAGAGCCCAAGGATTTCTGAAATAGGTGTGAATGAGATAGGCACGCCACTCATTCCAGGGCATCTGGCAGTAGGCATTGACCTGCATGTGTACAACTTCGAGGCTGCTGTCTGGGTCCAACGCAATGTCCTTGGAGAGAGAGTTGAACAGTTCAGCAACTGCCATGTCACTTCCAATAGCATTCTGGATGATTCCTCTTGAGTGTAGGAGGGCAACGTCCCTCTCATTATCAATGATGCTGTCCATGAAGAAGACATAAGATGTTACCTCATTGCCTGCACCAACGTGGAGGCGCTCAAAGGCAATCAAATTCAGAAAGGTTGCCTCGGTGGCATCATCCACCACAATGACAGGAAGCTCAAGTACCCCTCTATGGAATGAGATGCCTCTCAGGCTCTTGGTTTTACCTTTCTTAAACTGGATTCCAGCATCATTAATCTCCGTCGCTGATAGGAAAATATCATTGGCATCATTAATCTCTGTCGCTGATCGGAAAATATCATTGACATCATTAAGAAGCCCCCCCGTTACCCTGGGGCGACGCATTTTCCAGGCGGGATCTTCCAGAATCAGGCTCTTCCTGTACAAATCCAATACATGCAAGCTTTTGTCCAGCTTTGAGACGGGTGCGTTGGGGTAGCAGAAATTGAGCACGAGCTGGTTGACAAACCCTTCGTCCTGTGCGAAAGTAGAAGTTTTCATACTGACAAATTGTAAAAGGGACCACCAATACAATATCAAACAAAAGATGGATGTACCTGTGCTCCGTTACTTTCAAGAGCAAACAGCTTGTAAAGAACAAGCATTGGCAGTTGATTTTCAAGCAACAACATATCACGCCGGATATATGGTGCAATGTAGAGCCTCCCGTGGCTGCTAAAAATGGGATCATTGGCAGCATAGCCATCCAATGAATGTGAAGCAAGGCGTATAATTTCCAACATGAAACAACCGTCAAGAATCATCAGTTGCAGAAATTTGTTCTTGTCATCTTTCCATGAATCACCAAGCATATCATATGAGTCTTTTAAAACCTGGATTTCATCATTTAAAGATTCAACGACCGCTTGTAGACGTCTTCCACCTCTGTTTAAATAATATGTGAGCGCTCGTTGCTTGTGCTCCTCCATTGGCTTCAGATGATCGTCACCATGATGGTACGGACCAAAGGAGACTGTCTGAGGCATGTAGGCTGTCTTGTTGAGGGCCGTAACAGAGGCAGGTATTTTGTAGATTGAACGTTTGTCCCAGAGAACATTCTGCAGAGAAGTATCTGCCAAGCTCTGAAGTTCTTCTGTAACTTCAACGAGCAGCTGCTTTTCGTCGTCCATTGCTTCAAATTGCTCAACTTGCAGTTTTTAGCACAGATGACAAGAAGTGATGCAAGGCGTTCTCATTTCCGTCCTCTTATATATTCCAAGAGGTAAATATATCGCAAGAATCCAATTTCTTGTCTACTTCATTTCTTCACAAACACAAAAAAAAAAAGTAGCATAAATTCCTTCGATTAGATAAGGGCATTGTTGAAGCTAAAGAGATATTGTTCCAATTTCCAACTGCCAAGTGAAAAACCCCTTGTGACCAGTAGCCCCACCTCTTCTACCTTAACTGCAAAACATTCCTTTCTTCCAATAGGTGAATGCTCCAGTATTAAGCAACTCACTAGTCGTTATTGATACTTTCCCTCCTTCGAGGGGCTGGCATATATCTGTTGGGTTAAGAACCTAGAAGTAATAGAGAGAAATGATTCAAAAAAAAAAAAAAAAACGAATAAAACAAAACTTAACAAAATAGATTACGTTTTATCCATTTTAGATTCCCCGCAATATATATTTGATAGTCACTAGTCAGTTCAAGCAGCTGTGCATAATCCATGAAAAATGTAGAGAAGCTTGTGCACATGTAAGGAATTCGAAGGGAACATAAATTCTTATAAATCACTAGTAGTACCAAGCACCACTCTATCATTTGGTAACAGAAGGAAATAAAAGCTCAAGAAGTATAGGAGGATTCTCCGGTTATCACTTTACACACAGGCTAGCCTTTTCAAAAGAATTTTGAACTTTCTATGATTCATAGAGTAACCGAGAGGAAAAGTAGTGGCTAATGCCCCCTGCCACTGCTAGGCTAAATCTTCTAGGTTGAAAATTAAGAAGCTAGTCGTCTGGTGCAAATGAGGCAACTCTTATTGCATAGATATATAAAAGCTAACATTTGTACGGATAGCACTGTGATTAGCAGTTAGAACAATTGTTGTTGAAAACTCAAAAGGAATAGGACACTGAATATTTCATTTTTCCAACAACTGTAATTACTCCAATTGAGAAGGGTGAGATTTTGAGTCCAAATTCCATTCTTGGAAAATATACGAATATCCAAAATGGAAATCACCGGTAGAGCAGCAAAAGCCTTTCTTGAGTGGGAAACAGGAATGCATCTCTTAGAACAATAGCAGAGAATCATCAGATTCTAGCACATCACAGTGCACATTATATATAGCTGACACGAGGTCAATCCTCTTGCAAAAACGACAAGCACTGTTTTATTAGTGAAACTAAGCAGTGGCTCAATTATAGCCCCAATAAAAGGTTCCTCGGAGCTTGGCATGAAATTACAACAAAATGTCAGATTATATAAAGATGACAAAAGCACGCTGCCAAAACCCAGTGGACGGAGTACGTTTCCCGGATACCAGCAGCAACAGGAGAGTAGGTTGAACCCAAAGTGCTAGAAACTGGGAAACCGATTGAACACAATGGCAATCAACGGCCATGCAAATTTAGGTAGAGCGTACGAGGAAAAGTGGGAGGAGGAATAGGGGGTGGTGACGAAACCATAGGAGTGGGTGATGGAGATCCTTCTTCATAAAATTCTATTAGACTATATACCGTCTGCGCAATTGTGAGCGCAAAAAGGATGAGTGCAGCAACAAGAGATAGAATGGCCCATGGATTTCTGAAATACGTTTGGATAAGATTGGCGCGCCAGGCATTCCAAGGCTCCTTGCAGTAGGCATTGACCTGCCTGTTCACCAATTCTAGGCTGCTGTCCGGGTCCAATGCAATGTCCTTGGAAAGAGAGTTGAACAGTTTAGCAACAGCTTTGTCACTTCCAATAGCGTTCTGGATGATCCCTCTTGAGTGCAGGAGAGCAACATCCCTCTCATTGTCGATGATGTTGTCCATGAAGAAGACATAAGATGTGACCTCGTTTCCTGCACCGACATGGAAGCGCTCAAAGGCCATCAAATTCAAAAATAGCGTCTCAGTTACATCATCCACCACGATGACAGGGAGCTCAAGGACCCCATGGTGGAAGGAAATTTCTTTCAGGCTTCTAGTTTTACTTTTCTTGAACTGGATTCCAGTTTCATTGATCTCTGTTGCAGATCGGACAATATCATCGACATCTTTATGCAGTCCACCCCATACTCTGCGGTGACGCCTTTTCCTGTTGGCGTCTTCCCGAAGTAAGCTCTTCCTGTATAAATCCAATACATGCAAGCATTTACCCCACTTTGAGACACTCGCGTTGGGGTGACAAAAGGTGAGTAGGAGCTTGTTGACGAACTCTTCATTCTGCGTAAAAGTAAAAAATTTATGGTGAACAATATAAACAAGAGATGCCGTGATTTTGTAATTCAATTAATAGGATATATACCTTTTCCCCATCGCTTTCAGTAGCAACCAGCTTGTATAGAACAAGCATTGGTAACTGATTTTCAACAATCAACATATCACGCCTGATAAATGGCGCCACATAGACCCTCCCATGAATGCTAAAAACTGGATCATCAGCAGCATAGTCATTCGATGGTTGAATAGCAAGGCGCATAATTTCCAGCATGAAACAGCCATCAAGAACCATCAGTTGCAGAAATTTGCCCGTATCATCATTCCATGATTTATCAAGCTGATCGTACGAATCCTTTAAATCCTGCACCACTTCATTTAAAGATAGGAGAAATAGCTCTAGAGATTTTCCTGATCTCTTTAGAAAATAATAAAGAGCTCGGTGTTTGTGCTCCTCCATTGGCTTTAGCTGATCGTCGTAGGAATGGTAAGGCCCAATGGACACTGTTTGGGGCCTGTAGGCTGCTCTGTTCAGGGCTGTGACAGATGCAGGTACCTTGTAGATTGATCTTTTGTTCCATAGGATATTCTGCATCGAAGCATCCGCCTTATTCTGAAGTTCCTCTGTAACATCAATCAGCAATTGCATTTCCTCCATTTAATCTTCAAGTTGCTAAACAGTTTTGATCACAGTGATTAAAAGAAGGAATGCAAAATACGTGCTTGATTTATCACGCCATATCTATTAAAAGAAAGAATTGCAAGACTATTCTTTCAAGCATCCAAGCTTAGTTTATCTGTCTTCATTGCTTCCCAGACAAGGAAATATTGATTCTCAGTAAGTGCTGTTGTAATTAAGACACTCACGTTGCCGCAAGTTCATAAAATCTGTATAATATCTTAATTTTAAGTTAATGAAATTGAAATAAATCAACATTAATTGAAAATGAATTTTAAGTAGTAGGCTTAAATTAAAGATTTAAAGAGCATAGAAAAACCCTTTTGATAAAAGAAGGCATAAAATTGCTTTCAGTAGTTAATGGCGGTCTGAAATCTAATGAGCTAGGATTCCCACAGAAAAACCTCTGTAAAGGCTACTATACAAGGTTCCATCTCTGCTACCTTCACTCGAAAAGAGATGACATGAACATTCTTTCTTGTAAATCGCAAAAGTTGATTCATGAGAACATGTATGGAATCAATACTGTCGCCCTTCCTAGAGAGAATATATATCTTTAAACCCACACAAGAAATTTAATCAAGAAGGAAATGGTGAGAGAGAGAAACACAGGGGGCCTAGCAGTCAGTTTCACAGCGAGGAGCTTGCAATAAAATGTATCCACGTATAGTTTATTCAGTCTTCATTGCTTCGCGGACAAGAAAATTGATTCTCAGTGTAACTTCTCATTTCTGATATTGTAGCCTGGCTGGTAGATAATGACAGTTCTAAGCAGTGGAATGATGATCTAATAAAAAAGAGAGAGAAAGATTCGATAACAAAAGAATGCTCAAGCAATCTATGTAATTATTATCTGGAGTTATTTGAGAGGGTTATTTTTAAAAGTTTTTTTTATTTAAAAATATATTAAAATAATATATTTTTATTTTTTATAAATTATTTTTGACAACAGCACATCACATTAATTTAAAAATATAAAACAATTTTAAACAAAAAAAATATCAAATTATTTAAAAATGTTATTTGAAACGCAATCTTAAACAATCCCTTGATATAGTTAATTTAATTTTGTTATTATTATTTAACATTATTGTAATTTTAAACAATAATATTTTTTAAACTTATAGAAGAATCATGATCAATTTTGAAGGAATAGACAAAATCAATAAAAAAGTTAATATAAATTAAAAGATTATAAATTATCAATTATCAATTTTTTTTTTATCTATATCATTTTTTCTTCTATATATATGTTAAACTACAGTTAGTGTTGATGTTTTTTATTTTATTTTAAAATAAGAGTATTTTTCCAGTGTTATTGTCATGAGGTTTTTTAAATTATCCATCTTAATTAGATCATTCAATTATCAAGCCTTAATTATTATCATAAAACCTGTCAATGAATTTTTTTTTTTTGTAAGTTTGCATGAAGAATCATTATTTTTTTACAACAACTATTATTTCTGTATTGATTTTGAAAAAAAAAAGTTAAAATATTAGAAAGTAATAATCATTTTGTTGTGAGGTTGTATGATAAACATAAAAATAACCATTAATTATCTTTGAAAACCAACAAAAAATAAAAGAAAACAAAAACTATAAATCCTTTTTTTTCTATTGAATGTTAATCTATTTTGAGTAATTTTTTTAATATATATTATATCATCTTAGATTATTAATTATCAATTATCAAACCTCTACTATTGTTAAAACACTTGAAAATTAATCATTAAGTTCTTACAAGATTGGATGGAGAATAAACATTTTTTACAAAAATTATATTTTTATACTAATTTTTTTTAAATAAGAAATGTAAAAGTTATTAAAATAATCATCATTTTCTTATGAGGTTTTATGAAAAACACACACAAAAAAAACCATTAATTATTTGAAAAAAATGATATAAAGAAAATGGTAAAAAATAATAGATAATGGAAAAAGGAAAGAAAACAAAAACAAAGAAGAAAGATGGGTCGTCCTCACTCATTTTCCACACCATTTCATTCAAAACAATATCAAAAAAACATTTCAAAGACATATAAAAACCAATTTTGAACCTCAAAACATGTTATCGTCCATCCTAGAAACCCCCGTATATGAACCTCCCTCTCTCATCCTCTACATTTAATTTAAAGACTATAAAAATATTCAAGAAAAAGTAGCCTCTCGGTTTTTTTTTTTTTGGCTAAAAAATTAATTTTTCAATCTATTTTTACCTAAAATATCTTTATAAATTTATTCATAGCATCAAATAAAAAAAATGGATTAAAAACCCAAAATTAATCTGAACTAAAAATTCTTCTTATGATCAAATTTGTGTCGTCTGTTGTTTACTAAACTCAACAACTAGAAATCGCTGAAAACAAACTCTTATTTTTTTGGCTAAAAAATCTTTTTAACATATATTTGATCTAAAATACTTTTATAAATTTATTCATGGCCTCACATAACCAAAAAAATATATCAAAAACCCAAAATTATTTTGAACTAAAAAATCTTTCTACGATCAAATTTGCATCCTAAGGTAAGGAGAAGAAAAACAAACACCTAAGTGAATTTTTTCTCCTCAAATAAAATTTATTAATATTAATATTGATAATTTTATGGTTGAAATCATAGTAAAAAACGACTTTCTCTTTATAAGTTAGAATTCAACAAGTTTCTCTATCTCTTTAAAAATAGAAATTGAAAAAAAAATGAAGTTTGGTATATTATATTGAATTTCTGACAACTAAAAAGATCGATCAATAAAAGATAATAGACTAAAATGAACTTGTCAAATGAAATTTGAGATTGCCATCTGTTTTTTTTTTTCACTTTGATCCTATGTTTTTTTGTTTTTTTAATTGTAACACTTTCTTTTAAAAAAAAATAACAATTAGGCACTAATTTCACTTGAAAAGAGTTAAATTATACAAAAAAAAAAAAACAATAATTCAAGGAAGAAATTGAGAATTTTAAAAAAAATGACTATCCTAATCTACCAGGAGAGTGCACAGTACTCATTTAATAGTAAAATAACCTAATTAATTGCTTAGTTTATATATATATATATATATATATATTAACAGAAGATAAATGCATTATTATGGCTGATGTTATTCTCATGTATGCCAAGAAAACATATATAATTGCTGTTCGGCAAACTGGTCTATCGTTGTTTCAGATAAGGAATTTGTGTTTAAGATAACTTAGTAGAGGAATCTTTATTTATTTTTGAGAAGGAATCTATTTAAAACATTGATAGATAATTCTTAGACCGAGAAAAACAAGGAACTCCATAACTTCCAAGATCTAGAGAAAACACAAAAAGACCCTTGACTCTTAAAAAAATAATTACTCAAGACACTGAAAATTACAAATTACTTCTTAACACATCTACATCTGTGGTGCCGGTGTGATGGTTTTGGGGGATGCATAGGAGAAGTGAGAGGAGGCGGAGTTGGGGTTGGAAGGGGAGGGGGTGCTGCGAAACTCATAGGAGGAGAGGGTGATGTCGAGTGATTTGATTTGTAGTAAGGCATTATAGAATATACAGTTTGAGCACCAGTGAGGGCAAAGAGGATGAGTGCAGCAATAACACACAAAATGGCCCATGGATGTCTGAAATAGGTGTGAATGAGATTGGCACGGCACTCATTCCATGGCATCTTGCAGAAGGCATTGACCTGCATGTGCACACCTTCAAGGCTGCTGTTTGGGAGAAACGCAATGTCCCTGGAGAGAGAGTTGAACAGTTGAGGAGCTGCCATGTGACTTCCAATAGCATTCTGGATGATTCCTCTTGAGCGTAGGAGGGCAAAGTCCCTCTCATTACGAATGATGTTGTCCATGAAGGAGACATAAGATGTTACCTCATTGCCTGCACCAACGTGGAGGCGCTCAAAGGCAATCAAATTCAGGAAGGTTGCCTCGGTGGCACCATCCACCACAATGACAGGAAGCTCAAGTACCCCTCCATGGAATGAGATGCCTCTCAGGCTCTTGGTTTTACCTTTCTTGAACTGAATTCCAACATCAGTAATCCCTGTCGCTGATCGGAAAATATCATTGACAACATTAAGAAGACCCCCCTTTACCCTGGGGCGACGCATTTTCCAGGCGGGATCTTCCAGAATCAGGCTCTTCCTGTACAAATCCAATACATGCAAGCTTTTATCCAGCTTTGAGACGGGTGCGTTGGGGTAGCAGAAATTGAGCACGAGCTCGTTGACAAACTCTTCGTCCTGTGCGAAAGTAGAAGTTTTCATACTGACAAATTGTAAAAAGGACCACCAATACAATATCAAACAAAAGATGAATGTACCTGTGCTCCGTCACTTTCAAGAGCAACCAGCTTGTAAAGAACAAGCATTGGCAGTTGATTTTCAAGCAAAAACATATCACGCCGGATAGATGGTGCAATGTAGAGCCTCCCGTGGCTGCTAAAAATGGGATCATTGGCAGCATAGCCATCCAATGAATGTGTAGCAAGGCGTATAATTTCCAACATGAAACAACCGTCAAGAATCATCAGTCGCAGAAATTTTTTCTTGTCATCTTTCCATGACTCACCAAGCATATCATATGAGTCTTTTAAAACCTGGATTTCTTCATTTAAAGACTCAACGACCTCCTGTAGACGTCTTCCAGATCTATTTAAATAATATCTGAGCGCTCGTTGCTTGTGCTCCTCCATTGGCTTCAGATGATCTTCACCATGATGGTACGGACCAAAGGAGACTGTCTGAGGCATGTAGGCAATCCTGTTGAGGGCCGTAACAGAGGCAGGTATTTTGTAGATTGAACGTTTGTCCCAGAGAACATTCTGCAGAGAAGTATCTGCCAAGTTATGAAGTTCTTCTGTAAATTGAATGAGCTCCTGGTTTTCGTCCTCCATTGCTTCAAATTGCTCAACATGCAGTTTTTAACACAGATGACAAGAAGTCATGCAAGGCGTTCTCATTTCCGTCCTCTTATATATTCCAAGAGGTAAATATATCGCGAGCATCCAATTTCTTGTCGACTTCATTTCTTCACAAACACAAAAAAAAAAAAGTAGCATAAATTCCTTCGATTAGATAAGGGCATTGTTTAAGCTAAAGAGATATGGTTCCAATTTCCAACTGCCATGTGAAACACGCCTTGTGACCAGTAGCCCCACCTCTTCTACCTTAACTGAAATACATTCCTTTCTTCCAATAGGTGAATGCTCCAGTATTAAGCAACTCATTAGCTTTATTGACTAAGCGGTCATGAGTTTGAATCTCGCCATCTCAATTTTATTTAATAAAAATTAAACACATAGTAGTATGGACATTTAAAAGTTTCAAGTCTAAAAGATTTGTACTTGAGGGGGTGTGTTAGAAAATTATATAATTATATCTTGAAACCTCATCTAATAGCTTAAACTTTTAAATTAAAATAATTTTTTGATAATTTGTTGGTTACACAAAAAGTTCAAAACCTAGAAGCAATAGAGAGAAATTATTTAAAAAAAAACAAAACAACTTATGTTTTATCCATTTTAGATTCCCTATAATATATATTTAGTAGTCAGTTCAAGCAGGTGTGCATAATCTATGAAACATGTAGAGGAGTTTGTGCACATAGAAGGAATTCAAAGGGAACATAAATTTGTATAAATCACTAGTAGTACCAAGCACCACTTTATCATGTGGTAACATAAGGGATGGATCAACATGTTTTCTATATATTATTTTTGTGTAAAACCCATGTTCTAAAAAAGACCAAACACAAGGTGAAGACTTAGGCTTAGCTATGCACCGAACCTAAGTACATGCGGGTCTGAAAAACTCTCAGACTCAACGTCCTTAGGTTCAATTACACATTGAGTCGAAGTACATACGAGTTTAGAAAACTATCAGACACAACATCCCTGAGCTTAACATTTGGTGGAGTCCAGATAGATGTAAAATTGAAAATCTTTATAGGCTTCATATTAGGTCGCAAGATTATTTTATAATCCTTAACATGAAATGTTAAGGACCTACGATAGTCTTTTCTCTACACTCCTAGGCATATAAAAGTCTATCTTGTTCAAATCATCATTAATGTTGATTAAGGTCTATTCCCATCAATATTAATGTTGCATATATAATAGTATATAAATCCTCATACGGATCCTTTATATTTCCATTAAAATTAATGTCGAAGTAAGAGTTATTTCTATCAACATTAATGTTTTGTAAGATATATTTTTTTCCCGTCTGTGTTTTCAAGAGGAAATGACTCTCCACTCCATTAACAAAATAAAAAGTTTAAGGTCTATAAATATCCTCTGAACTATCCAGATAATAAGGTTAAGATCTTTTCTATCCTATAGGTGTATTTATATTCTTAAAGCATTTATTGATCATGCATAAATAAGAACAAACACTTATGTTCTTAAATTAAAAGCTTATTCTTTTATTTATTGCAATCTCTTATAAAAAGTCATTGATTTTACCATCAGAGGGTCCCTAAATCCCACAAAACATGACTGTTTTTACTAGTGTCAAGATTTTTATCGCTAATTATCAATTTCTTCAAACTTTGAAGGCAGGGATTATAGAAGTGAGCAAATGACTATCCTTTATCCAAACACTCAAGATTCTCATTCTCGAACATAGTGGATTTTAGGACATCATTAATTGGTGTTATCTGTGAGAAACTGATAAAAAAAGCCATCGATTATTTTTTCAGAATTAGTTTATTGACATCCCTAATTACCATAAAAAAAACAAACAATTAAGTCACTCATGGAATGAGACGTGCCACAGATCTCACTACAGTTGTTGGTACATCTTCTCTATCACAACCTCAACAACTCTTCAATAAGGATTAGGAAAGGCTATGCAATAATTTGATTGCTCTATGTCGGAGTATGATTTTAGCTCATTCATTCCCTGATTAACCTCTTTTGACTTTTTCTAAGGTTGTTGTCTCTTTTAGAAGAGTTATCTCATTTGGGAGACCTCTAAGATAAATTTTCTTTAAAGAAACTACAGGGACCATTAAGTAATACACTTGCCATGTCCACTCGAATATAATTCTCCTTGGCCTACTTCACTTTAAACAAGCTTTTGTTCGGTAGATCATATAGTATTTTCTATAAAGCTCTTCCCTTTACTCCACTTATCAAGGCTTTAAAATCCATAGGCTCGATTAATTTTTCGACCTTGGGCATTTTCTTATTAAACCTCTTAAGGTATGTTTGTGTGGACTCGTCATCTGTCCGAGTGACTCTAAAAAGTAAAGTTCAGTGGAACTTTTTTTAGCTGGGATACTTGTGTTGAACCGCGTCACTAGCTTGGTACAAAGGTCATCAAAGCTTGTAATAGAGTCTGACTCTAAATTATTATACCATGCACATACTAACCCCTTAAAGGTTATGAGGAGGATCTTTCACATAGCATGACTATCTTGGATGGCCAATTCCAACCTACTTCATACATTTTGCACATGTTTCTTTGGGTCTACAAGACTGTCATGGTTATTCAAGTTCATCTTAGTATAAATATAACCATTAGGTATACATATACGTAACACTCATTTTGATAAGGAAGAGTTTTAAATTTAATGGGGGAGTGTAGACATTTTCGTGCATATACTCTCCTGCAAGCTGCTTTCCACTACTATGTCTATAGGTTTCTAGCATAGAACAACGAGATCGATAGCTAGCCTCCATCTTGCGATGGGCAAATAGGTGTCTAAAATACTCATTATATGTATGAGCATCATGACGACGTTAACACTCTTTGGAAGGGCTTTGTGACCGATGAGGCTGAAAACCCTCATCGTTTCATTCTACCCATACTCTTCTAGCTAGTGTAACTATTTACAAACCCCAGATGTAACCAGTTGATATGGAGGTGTAAATGAGGGTGTTGTCACAGGTGTTAAGACTTTCTGAGGTGGTAAAGTATGATTTGGCCTTTGAGTTGGCAATATAGCTTAGGTGAGGAGTTGCACTTGGTTGACAAACTATTGAAGGGTTGGCTAGGCAGAAGTGTATGTTGTGGCAGGGAGGTATGTTACATATTCTATTTGAGGAGTGTCTTGATTGTTTACCATTGATGATTATTAGGGATATCAATAAACCTGTATAGCAGTTAATGCCTTTTTGATAGTTCTTCACCGCAGTACTAATTGATGATGTCCCAGAATTCGATATGATAAAAAATGAGGTTATTTGATGTTTGCAAGGGATTAATCATATGCTTATATCAATATTTCTCTCTTAATAGCCTAAGGAGTTTATAATTAATGGTAAGAGTCCTAACACCTACAAAACAATCCATTTTGATGGGATTTAGAGACCCTATGATGATGAAGTCAATGACTTTTAAATAAAGGATTTTGATAAATCAAATAAAGAGTTTTAAATTCCAAGAACAAATGTGTTTATTATTGTTTTGGTATGATAAATGCTCTAATAATTAAGATATGAATGTTGAGAGTAGAAATTTATGAACCTTTTATTTGGATGGTTCAGGGAGTACTTATAATCTCTGAACCTTTTTGTTTTGATGGAGTAGAGGGGTTGGATTCATTTTATCCTGATGACATCAATGAGAGATAAAAATTCCTTACATATTATTAATGAGAGACAAATATCCCCTGCAGATCATTAATGAGATAAGAATATGGTAGGCCCTTAGGAGACCTTTTATACACCTATAGATGTGGGAAGATGATTTTTTCTGACATGAATAGTTTATGTTAGCAATTTTAAAAATAAATAAATAGGGCCTTATGCTCCTAACATGGATCTATAACGACCTTTATATCAATGGGGTTTGACGTGTAGCCAAGAATAGGGGAGATAAGTCTGGTAGCTCGACAAACCCTTATTTTCTTGGGCTTCTCACGTGGCTAAATCCAAGTATATTGGGTTTGACAGTTCATCAAACCCTCGTTTACTTGGGCTTAACACATGGTCAAACCTAAGTATGTTGGATTTGAAACCTCGTCAGACTCACGTTGATTTGGGCTCAACACGTGGCCGAACCCAAGTATATTGAGCTTGAAAACTCACTAGACCCACATTCACTTGGGCTTTGCACGTGGCCAAACTCAAGTATGTTGGGTCTGCAGTTCGCCAAGCCAACATTCATTTGGGCTCAACACGTGGTCAAATCCAAGTTGGGTTTGACAGCTTGTCAGACTCATGTTCGCTTGGGTTATCATCTTGTTATGGTTTTAAGATTTTTCATTGAGTAAAAAATAATGAATCATCACCGATACTATACCTCTTTTTCCTTTTTTTTTGGCAACTTACAACTACTATACCGAGGCTTATAGACCAATTTTTTGACGAATATAGGAAATTTAATCAATAAAGAAATGGAGAGAACAAAAGTCCGTAAGCATAGTATCCCCATCGTCCCACAATGAGGAGCATAGCAATAAAATGTTTGGTAGTCAAACTTAGAAACAATGTGTGAAATGAAAAGGCTAGAAAGACTAATGCTCTATATCACCTTAATTATATGAACTTGAAAAAAAAAACCTAAACCAAAGTAGATGCTTTCTGTCTAATGCTATCAAAGGATTTAAAATCTCTTGACATTGGAGTTTTTGATATATGATCGCATGGCATGACGCAAAAGGATCCATCTTGCTAACCCCAAGTGGCTTGGGATTGAGGCTCGATTGTTGTTCTTGTTCATCGTGAAACAGTAAACTCCACTTTGTTTGAGTTTACTTATTCTTCAACTTCTGTATAATCTAGTGAATCTGAAGTCACAGTGTTGTGCTTCTAGCCTCGCTCTCCCTTCTAGGATGATTCCGTACATGGTGGAAAATCCTGGCGCCACCTTCTCGCTATTTTTATTTTTTTAGCACCCAAGCTAGGGAAGTCTGACCTAGACAGGTAATTAAGCTCAAGCGTCCTAGTATATAGATATTTCTCAACTTGAGCTATTTATTTATTTATTTATTTGTGTGTGTATAAAATCACAAAGTTAAAGATAATATCGGGATTGGAATAAACATAATTAAAGCTTACAGTTTTTTTCCTTCAGTTTTATCAATTTAAATTTATTTATTTAATAAATACTTATAAGAAAATTCTATTTTAGTCTTAATAATAGTATAAATATTATCTATTAATTATAATCTTTAGAAAAACTAAGTAATATCACGTTATAGAAAGAAAGGATAAACGTTATGCTATCTAATATTTTTTAAATAGACGTCAACGAACTCAAAATACTAAAATTTTACTATAATAATTTAGGACAGAGGAGGGCTCCTTTAAACCTTTTATCCATATTTATTTTAATCACTATAAAATTAAGTTAAATATATGTCAAAAGCGAACCCGCAGCAATGCAAGGGCCATAGGCCCATATGCTTGTGCTTCTCTATAATGACTTGTTTGGCACTATGCTACAGATTTAATCACAAATATTTATTATTATTATTAAATCCATCTAATGGGCTAATCTTAAAATATTCTGATTGTCTAGAAAAGTTGATTCATTTAATTGACTTACCAATCTAAAAACGACTAATTTGATTAATAAAAAAAAATCAAAAACAAAATTAAAATTCAAAAAAAATCCAACCAAACTTCTTATTTATATCAAAACTTGGCCAGTCTAGAGGTACCCATAAAATAAATACAACTATGAAATTAAAAAAATAAAAACAATAGAAAAAATTAATTAGATATGATATATCCAATTTAATAGAACTAAAAACAACTCCATTAAATTTTTTTTAAAAAAATAGGGGTAAGATTGAAAGAAAAAGACAGAAAGGGTTGGATTGAAGAGAGAGATGGAGAGAGAGAGAGAGAAGACGTTTCCAAGTATTTTAGTCGTATCAGGTAAAAAAAAGCAATTTCTCGACAACACATAATTTTCTGGAAGGCACGTTATATCGGTCCCACTCATATCCTAGCCTTGATCGATGTACCTAAAATCCTTGATCTTGAGAATCAGAACGTATGTTCTGCCCTCACTGATCATGATCGCAGTACGCCTTCAAACTTTCTCATAACATGCCACATGTAAGGAAACAAGTCCCTTGTGATGAAGATGCAATGTTATTGTCACATGTTTCTCTTGTTCTGCTGAGAAAACACATTATTGTTATGCAGACACTTTTCATGCATTTACAACTCAGAAAAATCTCAGGTTGACGCCAATTTTACTATATGAGAAACGAATCAAATGTAAAACATAAAAAGATGAGGATTATGAAAAAAGTTTCGTCATTAAAATCCACATCTCATGACGTAACCAAACAAATAATACAGATAGCATCGATTTCCCATAACAAATAGGGTAAACAATTAATAAATCAAGCAGAAGTGCAGTTGCTGGACCACTGATCAAGGAAGAGAGTTTAGGATTAGCCACGGAAATGTTGGGATTCATCGTTTTATTCACTGGAATACTGAGAGTCAATAATGGAGTGTTAATTTTGGAGGACGAATAGGAGGAGGAGGTGTCAGAAAAACCAAGAAGGCTAAGCATCAACAAATTCCAAAATCAACACCTTCAGAGCAAGACTTGATAAGTGTAGATACTTTACATTTCCAGTAATTAGTGACATAAATACACCTGAAAGTAGAGCCTCTATGTTGGTAACCGAGGTTCAAAGCTCAATGGATGGCAACCAGAAAGAAATGGTCTTTAAGGAAGATGAAAATCCAAAATGGTATCAGAACAAACCTCAAACTCACGAACAGCAATCACAACAAACCTCCATCCAAAGACATTGAGGACATTCTCAAACAAAGCATATAAGCGTACAATATTTTCAAATCTATCGGAAGCAATAACAAGCACAACGACCCACAGAACCCATTCAACTACATGTCCAAACTAATTCCTCAACAAGCCACTAAGAATGGCAAACCAATTGCTACACCCTAATGCATCATTTGCCCTAGCTAACACTCACAGCAGCAGAAACAGCAACAATTCAGATGTGCCAGCAGCATAGAAAATGCAAATTCATTAAAAGAAAATCAGACTGAAACCCCCAAATTAATCTATTCAGATTGATACGTAGTCAATTTCATCAGAACCAAAGGAAAGACAAACATATCTCACACGAAAGGATAATGCTAAATAATAGTAGTCTACTTTGTATTAAGCTAAATTACACATAACAAAAGTACACGTTCATCCACGTCTCACAAAACACGAGAAATTCTTGATAACACTGAAAGCATAGGAAATCATAAATAAGAAAAATCAATAACCACCCTTGAGATCATTGACCACATCATAAGGAATAGGAGTGACAGTTTCAAGAGTAGCACCCTCCAACATAAATCCAGGCTTAGGTCCTTGAGGCTGCCTCTTAGTGCTAATCTTTTCACCACAAGCTTTGGCCTCAGCCTTCAACTCATCATTCTTCTTCTTCCTCAACTTAAACTCCTCCCTGCACCTCGACGGCTGCACATGCTCCACCCTAACATGAATTTTCTTCCCAATAATCCTATTCCCAACCTACAAAAGTTTTGACTTTAGTTTTCCAAAATCATAAATGAAAAATGAAAAACTACATAAAATTTTAATTATATAGATAGATCTCGTGCCTGCTTGTTGATGACGACACCAATAGCGCGCTTGGTGACATTCCAGACGCGACCGGTGCGGCCATGGTAGAACTTGTGGGGCATGCCTTTGTGAACGGCGCCGTTTACCTTGACGTCGACATAGTCGCCTACCTTGTATGTTCTGAGATAAGTGGAGAGGGGGATGTAACCCTTCTTCCTGAAGGGACGAGCGAAGAGATCTCTGGTCCTTGATCGCACACCGTGTCCAGCCGGCATCCTTGCTGCTGCTGCTGCTAATATCACTACAATGGGAGAAGTTTGCTGCTTACATTTTCTGGCTTTTATATGGTACTCTCATTTTTGGATGCCCTAATTGGCGTCTAGGGTTTTTTTTCCGGCTTTTGGGTTTGTTGGTGGGCCTAGTGTTTAATCTGAAGATGATGGACCTCTTGTGCTGGCCCATATCATTATTTCACAATTAATCCCAGTTTCGAATTACTTGTAAATGTGGGCTGTGGTGGCCCAAGCAAAAACGAAGACCATTGAGAAATTTCAAATGGCTTCGACTTCTGTGAAATGTAAAAAAAAAAAAAAAAATCGCAAAATAACTTTATCAAATTCTATGGAAAGCTTGATATTCTTACTTACTTCACCTATGATAGAAGGAAAATATAAGTTAGGTCTAGGCTCCTTCTGATAATGATCATGCAACAGTAACAGTTAATCGGTTGATGTGCTACTACATTAATTTTATGCCCGTAGTGTAACAACTCCCACCCTTCCAAATTTATTTTCTTGATAGCTTAAGAGCTTGTAGGACAGGCCCTGGGCCCATCCTTAGATTTTAATCTTTAGGTTTGGGCCTTGAGCCCTCTATGTAACTAAAAGGGGGGAAAGTAATAACTTGGAGCTCATTGCTCTTTTATTTTTATTTTCCAAGGAACTTCTTCTATTGATCATGGTATTGCCAGTGATCAGATTCATAAATCAAAAGTTTAAATATTTTTAATTGTGATCAGCTGACCTTCAGCCCTTTTGTTATTTTGATCCATTGCAAATGTATTCATCGTTCCAAAGTTAATGAAAAGCTTAGCATTCTATTTTAAAAAGAGTAGAGCAGAACCCAAAGGACTAAAGAAACAATTTATATGTAGCATAGCAGTCCGTCGGGGACGAGCCATGAGGCAAGAATATGAAGTCACTAGCAATACTGTGTTTGATACATCGCGGATCTCATATGAAGCAGACGAGTTTTTATAATAAGTGATTTTGAATAGGTAAGTATAGTTCTATCATATTTAGATAAAGATCTGTCTAAAATATATTATACAGATGATTTAACATATATATTTATGGACCAATAAAACAGGTCTAAACCTAAAAAAAGATCTTATCGCTCCATACAAGAATAATAACTCGAAAGAGCCATAATTTTTTTTCTGATTGTTGAATCGTGTTTAAATTTTTATAGATTTTTTGGAGGTTGTTTTTCCTATTATAGCCACTATGTCACTATAAAGGCCATAGGGTTTCTAACATATTTAAGGATTTATAAAAGTTCTAAAGGAGGACTTCGGTATTGTTATTTTAAAGAGAATAAATTTGTGAATTTAGGTTTCATATATGCATCCCTTTTCACTCATCAAAGATTTTATGTTCTTTGTTTGT
>Ga0307510_10002381_pt1 | contig 21303 bp, 29 predicted proteins | sample 12_EM_MG_FD_207224 | JGI IMG/M metagenome (GOLD analysis project Ga0307510, IMG submission 207224) | Populus trichocarpa ectomycorrhiza microbial communities from riparian zone in the Pacific Northwest, United States - 12_EM | ecosystem: Host-associated > Plants > Roots > Unclassified | place... | reverse complement strand
GAAAGCCCTAACTAAGGCAGCTAGTTTCGGGCCTTGGGAAAATCCTTTGGCATAAGTTTTCCAATAAAGTCTAGTTTAGTCTCTTTGTCAAAGGAGTCCATGTTCTCCTTCATATATTCGGCAAGACTGTCAAGATTTTCGAGGTCTGGCATGACTGGTGCAGCATGAACCCTAGTGGATTCTCTGGTGTTATTGGAGCGACTGCTGTAGTTACCACAGTCAGCTTGTTTCTTGCAACAATCCTTGGCTTGGTGTCCCTTGATTTCACAGTAGAAGCACAAGTTGCTTCTCATGAGTTCTGCTTTCTTGGCTTTGGAGTGCTGTTGTCCTCTGCCAGTGGTGGCATTGATGTCCAAGGTGACTGTAGCATTGACGTCCATATGATATCCTCCTTGAGAGGTGGTGCATCGGTCATTCTTGTTCCTCCAGTTATTGTTCCTCCCATAGCTGCCTCTTCCTGGGTTGTTGACCTGCCTAGGGGCCAGTTTGAATGCTTGAAAAAGTCCCTGATGTCTCTGGGTGAACTCGGCTGCCGCCTTCCATTTGAGATGGGATTTGCGGGCCTGTTCTTCCCATTGTTTGAAAGTCCAGGGGACGTCAGCGGTAGGGTCAAAGGTAGGGGAATTAATGATGGCGCTAGTGAGTCCTTGAGTCATAGCATGTTTGAGAGTTTCTATGGTTCCCTTGTCGTCTAGGGGAACACCTGCTTCATGAGCAAGTTGCTTGAATTTGGCGAAGAAATCGTCAAGACTGTCTCCTTGCTTGAGTTTGCATAACTCCTGGTAAGCTTCGGATCGGCAGTTCTGGTTTGTGAAGGTATTGTTGAATCTTTCCATAAAGTGGTCCCAAAGGCCTTCGTCTGTTTCCAAGGTTCCGTCGTCCCTTTCTTCATTGAGTTTGTCAAGTTGTTCTTCCTTCCAGGCATCTACATGGACTCCATCCATGTAGCTGAGCATAGTGACGATTCTGGAAAGGTAGTTCTTTATGGCGTTGTTGTTCCTGTTGACTGCTGTCCATAGGTGCCAACTGATAAGGAATTTGCAGGTTTTGTTTCTATCTCCATCAAATATGGGTGGAGGGTTTCCTTTGAGAGTGCCGTTAGAGGTATTCATGATAACATTGATCCTCTGCGCATCCTGCTGGGCTTGACCAGTAGCAACATTAATTTGTTCCTGTTGTCCTTCCATTGCGGTTGGATAATCTGGGGTGTTGGGGCAGGTAGGAAGCTGCTGAAGTGCTGTGGTAACTGCTGCAATAGTGAGAGGGACGCTGGCCTCTTGTTCATAAGCAATGTGGTTGGGATGCTGAGGGTCTGATATGATCCACCAGCCGACTCCTGGGCCGTTGTATATGCCTGCTTGATTGGTTTCCCACTGGTTTTGTCTGAAGCGGAGTCTAACCCAATAGTAGGTTCCGTTGGCCTCAATGAATTCGATAGGTGCGTGCTGTTTTCTTGGGTTGTCAAGGTAGTATCCGGTATCGGGATGTCCTGGTCCTTGATCGTCAAAGTATACATTAACTTTAACGTGTTCTGGGAGATCGTCCTGTTGTCTCCTGAAGATTTGTGTAGACTCGTTGCTGAGTGTGTATGTCTGGGTGGTCGCCACAATGGTAACAACTCTGTGTTTCAAGAGTTTTGTAGGAAAGCCTAACTTGTGTTAAGGTCCAAGGGCCTTAAAGACGCGATGTGCGTGAGTTGGTTTGGCGACGACTGGGATTGCTTAGTGGGTTGTCCTCCTAAGGCAATGATCACGTGAGTAGCATGGTACCAGTTGGCTACACAGTATAACAAGGTAAGTCCCCAATGATAAGGGCGACTTCTGAGTGTTCTGATAGATGATGAAGGGGAGAGCTTCAAGAGGGGATTGAAGCGACTGAAGGTTCAGGCTGGTGACTCTGAGAGTCCTGGGTGGAAGCTACAAGTCTTGGATTGAAAACCAAGTTAGGGCCTAACTGCTAAAAGTACAGGCGCTTATATACAAGTAGAAAGTAATGGGTCACAGGAGTCACAGAATAATACTGTCATGTATAGTAAGGTTCATCATGAGCTGGCAGTTCTAAGTATAGCTCCATCATGAGCTGGCGGTCCATCATGATGTGGCAATGAGCTGGCAATCCATAAAGGGTTAAATAGTGATGCTGCAGAGTACTGCGGACTGCGGAGTGATGGCATGTGATATCTGACTGCGGAATAGTCAGGTGATCCATCAGGTGACTTGTCAGGTGATTTGGTGGCAGTCCGAGCGGCGCGTAAGGGAACGAGTAGGGGACGAGTGACTGAGAGCACTGAATAAATGGTGGAAAAATAGCGGAAAATTGGTGGTAGGGCCCAGGATTGTAACAAGCAGGATGCGCAGAGGATCAATGTTATCACAAATACCTCTAACGGTGCTCTCAAAGGAAACCCTCCACCTATATTCGATGGAGACAGAAACAAGACTACCAAGTTCCTACTCAATTGGGACCTATGGCACGCAGTAAACCGAGCCAACGACACCATGAAGAAACCCTTCTCTAGGATTGTTACTATGCTCAGTTATATGGACGGCACTTGCGTAGATGCCTGGAAAGGAGAACAACTCCTGAAACTCCAAGAAGCAGCAGACAACAGAACCCAAGAGACAGATGAAGGTCTCTGGACCGACTACATAGAAAGATTCAAGAATGCCTTCGTCAATCAGAATCGTCAATCTGAAGCTTACCAGGAGTTATGCAAACTCAAACAAGGAGACAGCCTTGACGACTTTTTCGCCAAATTCAAACAACTTGCTCATGAAGCAGATGTTCCCCTAGATGACAAGGGAACTATCGAAACCCTCAAGCACGCTATGACTCAAGGACTCACTAGCGCCATCATTAACTCCCCCACCTACGATCCTACCGCTAAAGTCCCCTGGACTTTCAAAGAATGGGAAGAACAGGCCCACAAATCCCATCTCAAATGGAAGGCGGCAGCCGAGTTCACCCAAAGATGTCAGGGACTCTTCCAAGCATTCAAACTTGCCCCTAAGCAGGTCAACAACCCTGGAAGAAACAGCTATGGAAGGAACAACAACTGGAGGAACAAGAATGACCGACGCACCACCTCTCAAGGAGGATATCATATGGACATCGACGCTACAGTCACCTCAGACATCAATGCTACTGCTGGCAGAGGACAACAGCATTCCGAAGCCAAGAAAGCGGAACTTATGAGAAGCAACTTGTGCTTCTACTGCGAAATTAAGGGACATCAAGCCAAGGATTGTCGCAAGAAACTAGCAGACCACAGTAATTACAGCGGTTGCTCTAACAACACCAGGGAATCCACTAGGGTTCACACTGCACCTATTATGCCAGATATTGAAAATCTTGACAGTCTCGCTGATTACTTGAAGGAAAATATGGACTCCTTCAATGAAGAGACTAAACTGGACTTCATTGGGAAACTCATGCCAAAGGATTTTCCCAAGGCCCGAAACTAGCTGCCTTAGTTAGGGCTTTCTGACTCAATAGTGTGTTCGTAAATAAATCAAATTCAATACAACTCAAAGTTCCAATCACACACTATCGAGGGATGGCAGAAGAAACAATCTTGCTTGACACTGGGGCAACAGAAAACTTTATCAACCAAACTACTATTGACAAGCTTTGCCTAGGAACCAAGAGACTCCCTTACTCGTGAGCAGTATACAACATCGACGGCACTATGAACCGAGCTGGGACCATCACTAGGGCTTGCGACCTACTTGTTACTCAGGGAAACAAGAAAGAATGAACAAGATTCTATGTCACGAATCTAGGTCGTGATCGAATGCTCTTTGGCTACCCCTGGTTCAAGAAATTCAATCCCAATATTGACTGGGAGAAAAGCAAACTCAAGGGACCAAAAGTCCAAATCGAAACCCTACTCCACAGCACCCTTCAACATGCAAAAACATGGCTCAAACAAAAGAACCAAGAAAATGAAGACCTCATTCTGGAGGCACAAACATGCGCTCTATGGTCGGGAGTCACTCCTTCAGAAATGAGGGAAGGCCTGGTAGAGATTAACTGCACTCACACAGCAGTCGAAATGGCCCATAAGTACACATCGGAACATGGGAAGGAGGAAGTCACCCTCCTGGAAGAATTCAAACGTCACATGGCACTATTTTTGGATGAAGAAGCAAACAAATTCCCACCAACTTGTGGAGACGGAGACCACAAAATCGTACTTATGGACACCACCCCTACCCGCTTCAATTGCAAAGTCTACCTGCTCTCAAGAGATGAGCAGGAAGCAGAGAACAAATTCATGAACAAAAATCTGGAAAAAGGCTACATCGCACCATCAGACTCCCCCTATGGCTTCTCTACCTTCATGGTCCCTAAGAAAGACTTGAAGGAGAAGAGATATATCATCGACTATTGCCCCCTCAATGCAGTTACCTGAAAGGATGTCACCCCACTCCCCAACCTCAAACAATGTATTGAAAACTTGCAAGGAATGGAACTATTTAGCAAGTTCGACATCCGCTGGGGCTACAACAACATCCGCATATGGGAAGGCGATCAATGGAAGGCTGCATTCAAAACACATCGGGGACTATTCAAACCCAAAGTCATGTTCTTTGGGATGAGTAACTCACCAGCCAGCTTCCAATGATTCATGAATGGTATTCTTGAGGAACTATACGAACACTTCGAGAAGAAAGGCATACATGACATATGGCGCATACTCCAGAACTACATGGACGACTGTGGTATAGGCACCCTCCTCAAGGACTTCAAATTACATGTCGAAATCATTCACTTCCTATTCGACTTACTTGCACATCATGGCCTACACCTCAAACTATCAAAATCCGTCTTCATGCAGCCACAAATGGACTTCTTAGGTGTCCGGATCTCAAAGGAAGGAGCAACTGTCGATCCAGCTAAAGTCGCCGGACTTAGGGACTACCCACGTGTACTCAAAGACAAATGACAAGTTTGTGGATTCCTAGGAGTCGCTGGCTACCACTGCATGTTCTGCCCCAACTTCAGTATCATCGCTGCACCTCTTACAGCACTTACCGAAAAAGACGTACCATTCGAATGGGGACCCAAACAAATCAAGGCCCAAGACAAACTTATCACCCTAATCACCAGTGCACCTATCCTAGCCAGACCAGACCCAGACAGACAATTCAAACTTGAAACTGACGCTTCACAAGTTGGTACAGGAGCAATACTCTACCAACAGGACCCCCCTATCACCAAACCAGATGGCACTCAGAAACCAGGACCACAACAACTGGTGGGATTCCATTCCCAGAAATTTACGCAAACTGAGCAAAATTACCCCATTTACGACCGTGAATTCCTTGGAGTCATGAGAGGACTTCACTGCTGGTCCCACTTGCTCAAAGGAACAACCATTCCCGTCCTGGTGTATACTGACCACGCAAACCTTAGGTATTACAGAGAGCCCCGCAAAATTGGACCACACATTGCTGGTTACTTACCAGAACGCAAGCAATATAACATCCTACTGGAGTACAAACCTGGGGCTACTAACCAAGCAGACGCACTATCTAGGTGACCCAACTACAAAGGACCAAACGAAATCAATGAAGACGTCACTGTATGGCCGGATCAATACTTCTGTGATCAACACACTTCAATCTGCATATTCGACATGGACAGCATAGGAGACAATCTCGACTCAAAAATCAAGCTAGCGCAATATCAAAACCAGAAAACACTCAAACAATGGGCACCAACTCACAATTTATCCTTACTGGACGGCACCCACTGGTACCACGGAACGGCACTTGTTGTTGTGGCAGACAATGACCTTATGTTACGCACAGACTCTGCGTATTTGTAAGGACTGCGACAAGTACTTACAGGTAAGCGTTTAGAGTCTACCTTTAGTTATAAAGGTCGCACAGATATGTTAGTGCAAAGCTAAGTTAAGACTAACTTAGATAGTATAGCAGACTCTAGGTGCTTGACTTAGAGCGCAAGGGAATTGCTTAGAGTGATGGGAACGGGAGTGAACGCTCTAAGGAGCTTTAAGGTCCTGGGATTACTGCAGAGACCAAGTCTGGAGAGTTGGGGGCTCTTCAGAAGGTCTTATATACATGAGCTACCTAGTCATCTATCTAACGAGTCAAGGAATGCGCAGCATGCCTTGGTAATGGATGAGTAAGTAGTTACTAAGGTAAACTATCATATGCGAAAGAGATTACAGTCCGCAGTGGAGAACTGCCTCACGCATTAGAGATATACCGAGGGGTATGACTCTGAATGAGTCGAAGTGACTTGTACAGTATGGCTGATGTAATGTGTGGGAGTAGTGGTCGAAATAGGAAGGTACTGTGGCTGTAAAGTAATTAGTACACGTTAAATGATAGCTGCTATGTATCTAGATAACGGGTAAGTCTGAGAATGTGGGAAAGCGGTAATGTGGACCAGGTATCGTACTAATAAGGAAGGAGAGCTGATATAAGCGAATGCGCGTTGTTAAGTGATACTTAACTGCGTAAATGCTTGATAAATCGAAGGAGCTGTAACACCTTAGGAGGGGAGTAACATCCCTTTTTCACGACCATGAAACCGCTGGACATGCCAGAATTACCAAAACCCTCCAAATTATCGCACCCTACTACTGGTGGCCTGGAATGAAGATCTTTGTAACTGAATATATCAAAGGCTGCGCTACTTGCCAAATGACTAAAGTCAACACTCATCCCGCTCATCCACCTATGTTCCCAATCACCCCAACTGAGAATGCTTGACCTTTCGAGACCGTCACTATGGACTTCATCACCAAACTACCCCTATCAGGAGGATATGACACCATCCTCACGATCACTGACACAGATTGCTCAAAAGCATCTGTTTTTATTCCCTGTAACAAAGCAATCGACTCAGAAGGAGTCACTCTACTCTACCTGAATAACGTCATCCCTCACTATGGCATACCTCACAAGATAATCTCGGACCGTGATGTCCGCTTCGTATCCAAATTCTCAACAGAACTATGTCGCATCCTAAACATTCGCCAAAATATCAGCACAGCCTACCACCCTCAGACAGATGGAGCCAGCGAACAAACTAACCAAACCCTTGAACAGTACCTTTGTGTATTCTGTGGCACTCAGCAAAACAACTAGCATGCTTGGTTACCCCTCGCTCAGTATACTAAGAACTCCTGGCCCTCTGCTACAACCAAGAAGACACCATTCGACCTACTCATCGGCTACATCCCACAAGTACATCAGCCAACTAGAAAGACAGATATCCCATCTCTTGAACAATGACTCTCATCCATCGATGAAGCCAGGAAAGCCGCCCAAGAGGCACAACGTAAAGCGCAAGAAACCTGGATTAAAGAATGTCCATGCCATTTACCATTCCCTGTCAAATCCAAAGTCTGGTTAGAAGGAACAAACCTACAACTCCCAAGCAACATCACACCCAAGTTATCACCAAGGAGATACAGACCTTTCGAGGTAGTCTCCCAAATATCCAAAGTCGCATACAAAATCAAATTACCCCCTACCTGGAAGATCCATGATGTCTTCCACGCATCCCTGCTCACACCATACAAAGAAACTGATCAACACGGACCCAACTTCCTAGAACCACCACCAGATATTCTAGAAGGCGAACCAGAATGGGAAGTCGAGCAGATACTCAAGGAAAGACTATTCGGTTGATGGAAGAAAAAGCAATATCTTGTACACTGGAAAGGATACTTGCCAGCTCATGATTCTTGGGTTAACTCTGAGGATCTCCACGCTTCGGATCTACTAGCAGACTTTGAAAGTCAACCAAGCAGTATAAGAACCCTTGGAATCTCAGATGACCTTCTCTACTCCCAACTCCCATGTCTTCCATCAACCATGAACTCCCCAGTACAGGATTCGCCACCTCTACCGTCTTTACCTTGGGCACCAATAATGGAGTCATCCTCATCCGCATGCATACTGACAACAATCAACTCCACTTCTTCGGAACCTTCATCCAACGTGGACATTTCGACATCCAATTCCACTGGACCACTTGGCGACCAAGAGAAACCCTTGACGCCATCAACGTCAACCATGAAGCAATTGTGGTCCCAGTTAATAACGAAGACCCTGTCTTCAGGACCCACATCAATTTCAAAAGATTTCCATTCGCTCCCCATCCCCCTCGATATCAACCCCGACCCACAACCCCTTTTAACATCGTCATCCCCACTAGTACTACTAGCAGAAGCAGCAACAATGAGACAGCCATTACCCCCAAAGAAGCGGAAAACATTCCACTTCACATCACCAATCCCGACCCCCCTACTCCCATCAAAGAAACAGAGGACGACAATCAGTCTGAGCAATACACTGACACCGGACTCCTCCCCTCAGACCACCTCCTCCACCTTGCTCAAGAAGAAGCGTGAGGAATGTATCAAGGACATGGTCTGACTTAGCAACAAATGGACCCTCCTTAATAACCAGTTCAAGAATACCTTGGTCGCCAGAATGTTCAGAAAGAAGGACAGCAACACCACCCTTTACCTTTACCATTTCCATCGACAACTCTACAACATGGTAACAAAAGAAATTATCCTAACCATCATGAAAGAAAGGAATCTCCAGAAAAGAACCATCCTCCCCTTTGGCACATTATCCCCTCATTATCAAATCTTAAAAGATCAAACATTCCTGGAAGGACTTCGAACCCTCCTCAAAAGTCATAAAAGAATCATGAGGAGCAAGTTACCCTCACCCATGTTCATACCCAGTCCAGGTCCCTCTGGAGGAACAGGAGGATCTACCACCGTCGTCATCCCAGAACCACCCCTTGTGGACCCATCGCCATTCGTCCAAATACCCACCAACGTTAACCCGCCATTTGTAGAACCACCCCAAGTCGCATCACCACCACTCCCCTTAGTACCTTGGGGATCACATCGACGACAGTACTCATCAATGGAACAATACAAACCACCGGTTCCAATGGACAAAACACCTGATCCAGTTAACATACCTTTACCCCCATCCTTACCAATATCAGTACCAGTTACCCAACAAACAGAAAGCAGACCGTTACCACCAGTCAAGAGGACCACACCCTCTTCACTCGATTCGATCCCTTTTCCATGGGACATACCACCTTTCCCAAGGATCACCCCGCAGCCATCGCCTCAAGTTGCATCATCATCGCAACTCTTTCCTGAACCATGAGCACCGTCTCCAGTTGCACCCCCATCAGAGTTCCCTCCTATCGTCTTGATGACACTCAGTCAAACCGAACCCCTATTACCCAGACATCCAAAGTCAAGGACATTATCGGGAGACAGACCCACTCCGCCGGAATGGGAAGAATTCCAACAACCACCCATCATAGGAAAACAGAAGGAACTCTCACCTGAAATGGAGCCTTCACCCCTGGTAGCAACATCATCACAACTACCACAAATTCCACCCATTCAAACTACCCCCTTATTCGAAAAACATAAGAAATTCATTCGTGAAGAAGGACCAGTTTGGAAAGAATCACAACCCTTTCCCAGCACAGGAAAACGACAAGAGTCACCATGACATGTTTCAATGCCGCTCAAACGTGAACGAAGCGAACCAGAAAAACCACGATCAATGAACCCTGAAGAACAGCCCACTCCCCCTGATTCTCCAGAATGTATTCCAACTCCTCCTTACCCCTCGACGGCTATCACTGCTTCACCATCACGACCCACAATAATGATGTGTGCAGAACAATCACCTAGTCAAAATTCCCCTGTGACCTCAGCTCAGTCAACGCCCTCTAGCTTTGGAATCGCCGATCTATATAGAACACCAGTACAAACAATTATCAAGGTCGAAGACGAACTTATGGAGGAAGGAGAAACATCCGACTCAGACTCATCAATGGAGGAAGGACAAATCACAGACACAAGACAGTCTACCCCTGACAGCATGGACATAGGGATACCTCGTGTACCCTCCGACTGGTTGCAACCCTCTTCACCCTAGTTTGTGTGGTAATGACCACTCTAGGAAGGGCATCATGTTACGATCCTGGGCCCTATCTTCATTTTTTCGCTATTTTCCAACATTTATTCAGCACTCTTGGTCACTTGTTCCCCACTCGTTCCCTTACACGCCACTCGGACCGCCACCGAATCACCTGACAAGTCACCTGATGGATCACCTGACCATTCCGCAGTCAGATATCACATGCCATCACTCCGCAGTCCGCAGCACTCTGCAGCATCACCATTTAACCCGTTATGGATTGCCAGCTCATTGCCACGTCATGATAGACCGCCAGCTCATGATGGAGCTATACTTAGAACTGCCAACTCATGATGAACCCTACTATACGTGACAGTATTATTCTGTGACTCCTGTGACCCATTACTTTCTACTTGTATATAAGCGCTTGTACTTTTAGCAGTTAGGCCCTAAGCCTAACTTGGTTTTCAATCCAAGACTTGTAGCTTCCACCCAGGACTCTCAGAGTCAACAGCCTGAACCCTCAGTCACTTCAATCCCCTCTTGAAGCTCTCCCCTTTCATCATCTATCAGGACACTCAGAAGTCGCCCTTATCATCAGGGACTTACTTGTTATACTGTGTAGCCAACCAGTACCATGCTACTCACGTGATCATTGCCTTAGGAGGACAACCCACTAAGCAATCTCAGTCGTCACCAAACCAACCCACGCACGTCGCGTCTTTAAGGCCCTTGGACCTTAACAGGAACTCAAGGCAAGAATGAAAAGGAGTATGCCACCCTGCTACAGGTGAAAGCCTATCCCTCCCCAAACTACAATCGTCGAGGAGTCAAAGACACTGACCTCAACCTCTTTCACCCCACCCATCTTTCTTGCCTTATGGTAGATATGGTGCTGGTCAATCTCAAAGACCCTGGGGTTCTTGCTGACATCCATCAGCTTTGGGGTCTGCACAATATTATTTCTAGCGCGAAAAGGCAACGTCTAGAATTGGAAAAGAAGGAGGTCCAAGCTGAGGCTGACTTACTTGTAGTGGAACAATGCCTAGCATCTAGTGCAGTGCGAACCTGCCTCCAGCAACATCTTCTTGCCACACGTCCCCCTTCCCCTCCCACCTTCCTTGTTCCCACTCATGACTATCAAGTTCCATGCATCTTCACCACTCAAGGGCCACCCAATGTGGAAGAAGGAGAAGACAACTTAGAACATTGCACAGTACTTGGCAAGCGGCATCAGGGAACTCAAGTCAAGTTCCCTTATTGTCTCAAATGCAACCACGATACTCCTGGTCATGTCGTCGAAGATTGCCCCCTTTGGAAGACCTGCCGCTGGTGTCTTAGCACCCAGCACGCTCATGACAATTGCCCCTCTCCCCATAATTCCTGCAGTGTTAATCGCTGCCTCGTCTACTTTGGGCATCCTAACTTTGGCAGTTACTGCTTGGTGACTCCAGCTGAGGTTCTTCGCCACAAGTTAGAAGTTGCATATGCGGAAGCAGAGTGGGATAACGCTGACACAGGTTACAAAGGATCTGACAAATAGTTGCGTGGTAGCATGTCACGGACTGCCCCGCTTACTTCATTTTCACCTTCCTATTTCATCTTCCTGTTCCGTTTCTGTCCGTGACTCCGGGCCGCTTTGCCCATCGACTACTAAGTTACCTATGGACTGCTCTCGCGTTTTCTAGAGACTTCCATACAACTCCCTATGCTTCTCCCCTTTCTCTTCGACCCCTTTCTATTGTCTTCCTTTGTCTTCCAGTGGTTTCGCTCGTTTGTATATATAAACTGTACTTCATAGTATAGAATGGCTTTCCTAAGCTCGTTCTATTCATGCAATCAGACTTCAATAGTCTCTTCTCACTATAGAACGTGTACGGCTTCCATTGAACGAACTCCTCTGGTATTAGTCAGCCCTGCTGCTAATTACCTTTGACTCTATACGTCTCGAGATCACGTGCTAGTGTCTCGCTCGATTCCAAGTCACGTCTGACTTGTGTAATCCTCACTCGTCATCCATATCATCACGTGACGTCTCACGTGACCAGTTTCCCTTTAGGGAACGACCCCTCCTCGAAATCCATCTTTAATAATCTCGTCCGAGATCCCCGAACCCCGAGATCCCCGAACTCGATCCGACACGGTGGTCTGACCGTGACATAGCAACTCTCTAGGAAGGGCGTCATGTTACGCTCCTGGGCACTTGGCCCACATTTTTCTTTTCTTTTCCTGTCTATTATGTACTTATACGATCACCTGACTGCCTCTCACATGACTGCTTACCTGTATATCAGAGCCATCTTGCCGGGAACTCCATTGTTCCTCCTTTTTGTACATTTTCCATTGTTCTCCCTTTATGGTAGTCTGTGACCACCATTGTTCATGATGCCATTGTTCCATGACCCTTATTGTTTGTGACTCCATTGTTCCCCTCTTTTGTATGCTTAGTCAGGTAGCTGCCCTTTTGTATATAAGCTGGACTTATATCCTAGAGTTGGGCCTTAAGCCTGACTTAGTTTGCAATCTATTGCGTTCTCAGTCCTTGTTGCTTGAAACAACCATTTCCCTTCTTTGTCTTCTTGAAGTAATCTTCAAATCCTTGAAGATACTTCCCCTTCCTCTTTATCTTCACCCAGACATTGGTCTTAGCGACCTTCTTGCTTTTATCACATTCCAGAACCACTTCAGTTACTAAGGGAATTACAACCCTTGTAACTTTTATCGCTGCCACACATTTCACCTTTGCGCACATCATGCCTTAAGGTTCAATAGGCCTTAACAACAGTCAGCTTCAATAAGAGACTGTTCTAGTATCGGGAACTCACTACTTTATGTGTAGCAAGACTTGACAATGGTGCGGAGTTGAAGGTGACTGATCCAAAGGAGTAGCAGGGAGATGTTGAGGAGGAAAAGGCAGAAGGCGAGGAGTGGAGAGTAATGGTAGACTGCTAAGGACAAAGTGGGAGCTTTGAGAGGCTCCAGTGTAGGGGTTGACAAGAGAACAGTCTGAGGACTGTTCATACAATTTCACAGGTCTTATATACTAATACAGGGTGGTCTGTGTGTAGTTAAGGGTAGGCATAATATTGAGAGACAGGTGGACACATGCCCCTTTAGGGCAGGTAGTAATACAAGAGATGGGTGAGACTTGAACTAAGAATAGAACACAAACTAATAATAGATGAGCTGCAGACTGTGCCACAGTTCCGTAGTAAGTCTTGTGACTTTGTTGATTCTCAATCAACCATTGATTGTTCCCATGGTCTTCCATGTGTTGATCAATGGATGAGACATGCATAGAAAGTGCGCATGATCAGGTGATCATGTAGATGACCAATCCCTTGTAGGTCATGTGATGAGTCACGTGCTAGGTCACATGGTGGGGATTTCCCAGGGTCATGTGGTCGAAGATTCTCTTTGGTTGCTGGTCATTGACCAGGCTTTAACACAGGCTCAGGAGGGCATCAGATAGCTACTTGGCTATAGCTTGGTTTAGGGGCGGTTCTTGTGGGACTCATTGGGGTTTGGACTTGGTTTCTAGATGGCGTGGACTTTGTCCACAACACATGGCAAGATTTGATGACAATGCGACAGTAAGAAATAACGCAAGACTGTATGGGGACAATCAAGAGAGGGCACTGGGGGAAAGAGCAGGCACAGGGTGACCTGGAGCTGAAAGGGAAAAAAAAAAAATCCCCCAGAAGGGACGTCAGCATACAGAGACAGAAAGTGAGAACTTGGGTCACTGACTGCAATGGCAAGGACAGGCCTGCAAGAGTAAAGGCAGCTCCATACACAGCAGGCAGGGGTGACCAGGAGCTGAAAGGGAAAAAAAAAAATCCCCCAGGAGGGACATCAGCACACAGAGACAGAAAGCAAGAACTCAGGTCACTGACTGCAATGGCAAGGACAGGCCTGCAAGAGTGAGAGGCAGCTCTGCACATAGTGGGCAGGGGCAACTGGGAGCTGAAAGGGAAAAAAAACCCCTGGGAGGGATGTCAGCACACAGAGACAGAAAGTGAGAATTCAGGTCACTGACCACAATGGCAAGGAGTCCTTGCCAAGGACAGGCCTGCAAAAGTGAGAGGGGGCTTAACACACAGGCAGAAAGCAAGAATTCCAGTCATGCAAGAGAGGACAGCCCAGGGAGAGTGACATCACATGTGAGGTCAGGACAGAAACGAATTTTTGTCTGGCGGTGTGCTGGCTGAATGGGGCAGGTTGAGTGCATTGCCATGGGGTGGAGTGGCTAGTCAGCAAAAAAAAAAGTGAGTCATCACTCATTTGAAATCAAAGAGGGCAACTCAATGCAAGCTTAAATGGCACCCAGAGAACATGTAAGCTGCCAAGTGTGGCATTGGGGATGGGGGTGGCAAAAGGTTGTGATTTGACCTGGTTGCAAGCTGGGAAAGCGAGTGAGTGTGGCAGCACTCACTGGGCAATGCTTGTGGTTAGAAGCAAAAAAACAGCCACTTGTGCAGTGTGGCAATGGGGATGGGGGCAGTCTGGCACTCTGTCAAGCAGAAAATTTCAACAATCACAATTATGATTTTCAGTCAAGTAGGGTAAGTCTGCCTAATTGGGAAGGGGAACAGATACAGACCAATTATACTCAATCTCCTCATTGCTGTTGCTGTTGCCATTGCTGTTGCCATCCTCATCCCCCTCCCCACCCTCATCACCTTCATCATCATCATCAGGTTCACTTCCTATTATTATATTGCCAAAGTCACTTGAGTCATCCTCTTCAACTGCACCATTACGGCGTCTATAGCTCTGCTTGCCACTGAGATAATCTCTAAGACATTCCTTGGTGGCCCAGTCACCTACAAATGGCTTAAGATACAAGTACATTGACCTCATCTACAAAATATGTGTCAGCATTGCAAGAATCAGATAGGAAAACTACTCACCAAGTCACAGAGATGAGCAATCTTGGCTATGTCTTGACATGGCCAAGGGGTGCTGGCCTTGATGTGTACAACTCCTGCATAGTGTCTGTGTTAAGGTCCAATAACCTTAAGGTGTGACATGTGCAAGATACAAGTGGCAGTGACAAGTAGTTACAAGGGACTGCTGACCCTTAGTAAAGCATGGGAGGTAAAAGAATGAAGTGGAACTTAATCCAAGGTCTGGGAAATGAGCAAGAGGAAAGGAGAGTCTCAAAAGGGGGTTTTGAGATGACTCAAGAAATGAAGAAAAGACTTTAGAAGTCTCACAGTGGAAGCAACAAGATTGGGTATTAAACCAAGTCAGGCTTAAGGCCCAACTCTAGAAATAAGACCAGCTTATATACATAAGGGCAGCTACCATGACTAAGGAATAATACTACTAGTACCTGTACTAGTAATGATGGAAAACAAGTACAGTAGTTAGTAGGAATGACAAATAACTAGGAGAGGGATCCTAGTTATGAGTTGGCAAGCTAAGGATAGTGAAAACAAGTACAATGATCCTAAAAATGAGCTGGCGCTCCTAGGATGACAAGAAAGCAGTCAAATAAGCAAGAAAGGAGTTGGGTGATATATCAAGTAGGCAGTCACATGATGGGAAAGGATTGGTAAGCATAGAAAAGAAAAATAGCCCATGGAACGTAACACACACCTTTGTCTTTTGCTCAACAGACCAATGCCTCAGGCCTAGTGGTGCTAGCTGTCTCAGCCTTGCCAGCAGGTCCAACACTGGCGGCTCCCTTGGCCAGGGCTAGTGCAGTGCCCACAACCAGCAGCACTCCCCCTTGTTCTTGGGCATTGATGCCTGAGGGTTCAACTTCCCCAGCACCCATGTCCACGACCGCACCAGTAAGCCTGAGAGGGTCTGGGCCTTCAAGGATCACAGGTATGTTGCCCAATACTGACAATGCTCCCCCTGCTTCCTGCAGGTATTCTGCTTGTAGATCAGGCAGCTTCCAGTACTCAGGGTGATAGTCTTTGGTGGCATGCTGCTCAGTGGCAGTGCCTTCTCTACATGATGGATTCTTGCACATGAGGGTGTCAAACAGTGGTGGAACAGGGGTAAGGGTGAAAGTGAAGATGATAAATTTTGAGGGGCAGATGGGGCAGCATGCAGCTTGCTCCCCACATATGGTATGTGAATGTTTTGCTCTCCCTCAAGCTGTGATGCTAACCTGATACAGGTATCTGGATCGATGATGAGGACACCCAGGCTGGGCCACAGATCAGGGCATGTATGAACACCCTTGTTAAGGATGGGCCTCTGTGTCTGATTTGCATGGACACGGGCCTTCAGAACGATGGACTCTGGCCCCAAATGGTGGAGCTGTGCCCTTGCAGGTTGGGGAGGTCAGGAGGATGGCCATGCACCTCTCCTATGGCCATCTGGCCATCATGTGTTTGCACTGATGTCAGGCCCATATGGCCCATCATGCATTGTGATGTCTCACCTGGGGGCAACTCCGACTGCCCTCCAGCTTCAGTGGGGGCTTGGCTCTGCTCATGCAGATGGCAATCAGGGGGTTTTGTACCCTCATCTGGTGGTGGCTCCAAGTCCGCACTATCTTCTGGTTCTGGGATGGCTGACATTCCAGTGTTGATGGCCAGTGAGTGCTGCATCCTAGCAGCCTTGGAAGTGGTGGATGGTAATGATGATGATGTGGTGAGGAACTTATCTTCCTCCAGTGTGGCAAGGTGGCTGACCCCAGACTCTTGCAGCTCAATGCGAGGATCACTGTCCTCTTTGACACTTGCATTCTCCTTGGCGATCCCCTCCTTCTCTAGCAAGGTCTCTGGCTCCGTACCTTTAAGATGCGTGCAAGCATTGTTTGTTATGTCTTCCCCTGACATTGAGTCCAGCTCTCTATAAGCAACTCCTTTGGGGGTATTTGCATTCAGGTCGCCTGGCTGCCTCTTGATGGCTCCTGGCTTGCCTGGTGTCACCTCTGGTTCTGCAATGGCTTGTGTGTGAACTTTGGGGTCTGGGGTTTGTGTGTGCTGCTGGGACAGGACCACCTCTGCACTGATGATTTGCATGTGAGTGTCCCCTTCCTCAGCCAGCAAACATCCCTCCCCCTCAAGATCAGCAGCGTGGGTGCTGTGCACAGGGCTGGTTTTGGGCTGCTCTGGTGCACCCAACTGTTCCTGTGTGATTAGGGCTGTTGCTGGCTCCTCCTTCAGAGTGTGACAATCATGGGCACAGTGGCCCTCCTCTCCGCAGCTGTGGCCTTTGCCCCTGCATCACCTTCATCTGTTACCTCCCTGTCCTGTGACTGCAGGGGGTTCTCTGGTGAGTCCCTCTTCTGTTCTGGTGTCTTCCAGTTCTGGCTGACCAAGCTCTTTAGTAAGCCCATCCTATCGCGCCTTCACTGTTTTGTGGTTGATCAACCTGATGAAGATATAGTCTGGGAGCCGCCTGGACAGGTGGTATTGTGCAGCGTGGTCTTCCTGCTCCCACTCCTTGATGGCCCGGTTTTCTGTGTTTGTGGGGTGGGCAGCATCTTTTGGAACAGGACGTGTGGTTGTTCTATCAAAGTGGCCCCATCAGTTCATAGCCTGCATGGCCTCTCAGAAATGCATGGCAAAGATGACCCAATTGGAGGTGTCATCCTGGAGAGGTAGGGTGGCAGTGAGAAGTGCTGGAATAGACATGGCAATGTTGTAGGGACTTTTTGCAGCAATGACAGTTGGGTTTATTGGGCTAGGGCAGGGCCCATAACCTGTAGTAACTAATAAAAGTAAAGGAGTGAATTCTGGGCATGCAAAGGCCTCAGAGTGTATATGTCAGACACAGGAACTATAGTGATATTGGGGAAGCTACTACTCACCTCAGAGTATATGTGTCAGACACAGGAACTGAGGTGACAAAAGTCAACTATGTACAGTATATAACGAATGATTAAGGTTCTGCTACTGTCTGTCAGAATGAGTGCTAACTATGATGGTCAAAGTATCTAATCAATTGATCTGCTCACGTGCACCATTTGCTACAGAAAATGTACACAATAACCCAATCAATCCTATATACATCCTGAATCCTTCCCAAAACCTGAGGAGTCCAGACTGAGGGATGGTTGGCAAGGGGTGACATGAGATATTTGCTATGTGGATCAACAATCTTTCCAAGACTTGAGGTCAGCCAATGCAATGTGGGCAATCCACAAGTCTTTGGCCATGAGGATTGCCATGCAATGAGTAAGACAGCTTGACTGTTGGGAACTCACTACTTTATGGGTAGCAAGACTCGACTATGGTGTGGAGTTGAAGGTGACTGATCCAAAGGAGCAGCAGAGAGATGTTGAGGAGGAAGAGGCAAAAGGCAAGGAGAGGTGGGATGGAGTAGACTGTTGAAGATAAGGGGCAGGCTGCTGGCGATGAGGGAGCTTTGAAAGGCTCCAGTGTGGGGGATTGACAAGAGAACAGTCTAAGGACTGTTCACCTAAATTCGTAGGTCTTATATACTAATACAGGGTGGTCTGTGCACAGTTTAGGGTAGGTACAATTACAGGTAACAGGGGACTGTGCAGTCAATGCGCAGTAACTGCAGATTACATTATACATCTTGATTAGGGTCTAGCCCCAATGAGTCACGTCTTCATTGATCGAGTCGCATCATGTCTTCATTGATTGTTTAGTGGATGTGTCTTGTTGATCATTCCCACAATCTGTCATGTGTTGATCAACAGATTAGATGCATGTCCAAAGCGCATCTTATCATGTGACATTGTTAATGACTGGTTCCTTGATAGGTCATGTGTTATTTTCCCAGGGTCACGGGGTCATAGGTTCCCAGGATCATGTGCTAGTAAGTCATGTGATATACAAGTGGCAGAGGGGTCACGTGATGAGTTACATGTAGGGTCATATGATATGTTCCCACGGTTACGTGATGTTGAAGTTACGGGTTTGTAGCTGAGACTGGGGGGTGCAAGTACTGCTTGCGACAGTATCCCCTCTTTAGGATCTCCTTGCGCCTGCAAGGCTTGTATGCATATCCCCTCTTTAGGGCGATTATGGGCATGGAATTCAGCAACTAGTTCTTTGGCATGTGTTAGTTCTCCAGCTGGGATCCATGAGTTGTTGGCATCTGTGTAGCCTTTCCAGTGGACGAAGTACTGTGTGCTCTTGCAATTTCTTGTGGGACATGCTGCCAGGACTTTGTTGATTTTGTAATGTCCTTCTTCTCCTCCAACAATTTCTGGAGGGGGTTGCTCGAAATTGGGTCCATGTGCTTGTGTCTTGTGGTAGGGTTTCAACAGTGAGTTGTGGAATACGGGGTGAACCCTCATGGTCTCAGGTAATTGCAATTTGCAATTTGTAGGTAAAGCCCATATGACTTTAAAAGGTCCATATCTTTGTGGAGCGAGTTTTGCTTTCAGGTGTGTTGTTTGTAAACTGGTGGCTTCCAAAAGTACTAAGTCATCTTTGTGAAATGTGTAGGATAGTTCGTCAGGTCCTCTGCTTTGCATTTCTTTAGCCGCGATCATGAGTGCTGCAGTGACTTCTTTGCATATTTGCTCTAGGTATTGGATGCGGTCATCCACACTTTGTAGTCTGGTCTGTAGTTGCAAGGGTGGTTTAAAGGTTGGCTGAAAGCCATACCAGACTTTGAAGGGTGATCTATGGGTGCTGCGGTGCGGTCATGCATTGTGTCCGAATTCGATAATGGGGAGGAGTGTGGTCCAATTGTCTTGTTGGAAGTTTCCACAGATACGAAGGTATTGCTCAATGACTTGGTTAACCCGTTCTGACTTGCTGTCAGTTTGAGGGTGAAATGTGGTGGACAATTTCTGTTTGATTCCTAGTTTTCTCCATAGTTCTTGTGTTACTTGTGCAGCAAATTGTGGTCCTTGATCAGAGATGATTGCCTTGGGAACCCCTGTTCTTTTCCAGATGTTGTCTACTAGTAGTTGGCTCATTTGCTTAGCCATGATGGTTTTATGACAGGGGGATAGAATGATGGCTTTGCTGTGACAGTTGACAACCGTGAGGATGCTGTCATATCCTTGTGATACTAGGAGGTCTACAATGAAATCCATGGTGATTGTTTCCCATATCCCTTCAGGGATCTCGTTGGGCTTGATGGGTACTTTGGTTGGTGGCCGTATCTTTGTAGTTTGGCATGTGGTGCATCCTTGTATATAGGCTTTGACAAATTCGGTCATGCCTGGCCACCAATATTCACATGAAATGAGTTTGATGGTTTTGCATTGTCCTGGGTGTCCCATTAGGTTGTCATGAAATTGCTGGGTGACTCTTCATTTGAGTTCTTTGTTCTTTGTCTTTGGAATGTATATTAATCCTTTGTAAAGGATTAGGCCATCTTCGTAATTCCATTCTTGTAATCCTTTGTTTACTTGTCTTGGGCCACTAGTAAGGATATCTTTGAGTTTCTGGCCTGTCAATGTGTCTGTCTTTATTGCTTCTTGTATAGCTTCCTTGAGCTCTTCATTGATTCCCATGGGAAGTGCCATGTTATGTAGTGCCCATATATGGAATTGCTCTGGCTTGAGTAGGAATTTTTCTGGTGTGAGCAAAATTGTTTCTGAATTTTTGGATGCTATCCCCTCTTTATAATCTGGACGCCTGGACAGTGCATCTGCCTTGTTATGATCCACCCCAATTTTTCTTATCCTTGTCAGACCCCCTCCTCGTCACCCTGTCTATGCCTAAGTGGCCACTACCATTGAACCCATCATCCCTACCAGACCTGCCACCACTACCGCCCAGTGAACCATCCAAACCATCATCACCCCTTGATCAGCCCCCAGTCAAGCCCCTTGTCCCCGTCCCATGGAACATCCATCGTTGGGAATACTTCTCAATGGAGATGTACCAAGAGCCACCCCCAGTAGAGAACCCACTAGAAGACCCAGACAGTCCCATGGAGGATGCACCACCCTTAGAGCCAGAACCATTCATCCCATATGAACCTGATGTCCCTGGAGGCAACACGCATGCCTTGTCCCCAGAAGAGTCCCCCGTCATACCATGGCAAGAGTACCTTTCCCCGGATAGTCCTGTGTCCCGCAAGCACTCCCTGTCACCCACAAGTCCCTCTTCGGCACCCATACGCCAACGCACTAGTCGTGAAGGCAGTTACCAGTCAATCACCCCTTCAGCCTCGTCGTCCATAGCTGGCACCTCGCCCCAGAGTCAGGGCTACCAGTCAACCTCTCCTGAAGGATCTGCAGACAACCCCTCATCCACGCAGAGCTCCGCAGACGATGCGGATAGCGACATGGCCCTTAATTGGGTCACCATCAATATGGACTACCTTAAAGGGTAGTTGCTTACACTAGACGCCCATTAGACCAGAATGGGCACGCGGAGATCAGATCTCCTCGGATCAGCCTCAAACCTCGTGGTCGTCATCGCATCATGACGACGCTTCTCTT
>Ga0307510_10002380_pt1 | contig 21304 bp, 13 predicted proteins | sample 12_EM_MG_FD_207224 | JGI IMG/M metagenome (GOLD analysis project Ga0307510, IMG submission 207224) | Populus trichocarpa ectomycorrhiza microbial communities from riparian zone in the Pacific Northwest, United States - 12_EM | ecosystem: Host-associated > Plants > Roots > Unclassified | place... | reverse complement strand
TAGTAATTAGATCTTTTATTTATTTTTTTACCTTTTTTCTTTTCTTAGGAATTACCTCTTTGCTTGCTAAATTGAGTGAAAAATCACTGCAACTTGTAAAAGAGCAATCTTAAAAGCTCGTTTGTTTTTGCGTTTCAAAAGTGTTTTTTTTTATATTTATTTTATTTTTTTCTTCAAATTAAGTTTTTTGGTATTTTCATATTGTTTGGATGTGTTGATGTCAAAAATAAATTTTAAAAAATAAAAACAAAATATTATTTTAATGAATTTCCAAGCAAAAAACACTTTGAAAAGCAAACATTACCACAATATCAAACGATAATATTCAAAAGATGAAACCTTTCTTCAATTCACATCATGCTAAGCCATAATTCCTTTGAAAGCAAAGCCACTCCTGTTCATTTCACATCTACTTCTTTTAAGCTGAAAGAAAATATAGAGAGAAAGAGAGAGAGAGAGAGGAGTTAAAAAAAACCCAGAACATTTTATAACAAAAGGAATTTATTATTGATTTAGTCTTGTTGATTGTACAAGAAACCTTGTAGTTGACTTGCCAAAAACAAAGTTAAGGATCAGATATGACTGAATCCATAGTACCAGACTCAAGTTTCATAAGAGCAGTACTTGGCACTTATCTTTCACCACTTGCTTCATTGTAATACAAATGAATCCTCTCCAATAGAAGATTTGAATCTTCATTGCATTTCCTTGCAATATTAATCTCATGTTTATTATAGATCACCTCCTAGAACTTGGCCCCAGTTCGGTTCCCATATTAACCCCTTTGAATATGAAGGATTTCTCTTATTTTGGCACCAAAGTCTATACTTTTTAAGGTTTTCTGAGATGGATTTTTAGTGGGATCTGAAGGAGAGAGTTAATTGAGGAGGAAGGAATAGATGAAATAATATATTAATTTTTCTAAATTTCCGAACAAACAAGATAAAAGAGTGATCATTTGGCTAGTGGTGCCTGACCAAACATGCCTTAACATTTAACCTCAAAAAAAAATTTCCCCTACTCAAAAAACTTCTCAAACAAGGTTAAAGAAATTAAATGTTGACCCTTAATATTTAACATTTTTTAATTCAAAATCAGACACACCTTTAACCTTTAAATCTTTTATCTTTGATATTTTTTCTAATCTGTTTTTATCTTATACCAAAACCAACTCTAACCTCAAGGTTGTGTCTAATTTAGGTTAAAGAGGATAAAATGTTAACAACATTTAACCCCCTTTTAACTATGATGTTTTTTTTCTGGGAGGAGGTAGAAAATTAAAGGATTAAAGAGTTAAGTATGAATATAATGGAGGATGGGGCAAGAAATTGTTAGGGAGGGAGGAGTTTGGGGATTTGTGATTTTGTTTTTGGCTCCAGGAGTTTTTGTTTTGAGATTTGGGATTTGTGATCTTTTGTCAAGTAAATATAAGGAATGAGGTGAATTTTTTTAAATGATATATTATTTTTATTAATTTTCTTAACATTAAGGGATTAAGAAGTTAAGTATTAACATGGTGGTGGAGGATGGGGTAAGAAAGTTTTAGGGAGGGAGGAGTTTTGGGATTTTTTGAATTTTGTTTTTGGCTCGGGGAGTTTTTATTTTTAGATTTGGGATTTGTGATCTTTTTATCAAGTAAAAATAAAGACCAGGGATGAATTTTTTAAAATGACATTATTTTTATTCATTTTATATTAACTATTTTTACCATTACTATCATTTTAACCACCACCATCACCACATTATTGCAAAAATATATTAACAAAAATGGAAAAGAGTTCATGAATTTACTATTGATGAGATCATTATGGATTCACATGGTGATATTCTTTTTTTTCCCTCTTTTTTTGTTAATTCTTTTTATTTTTGTCCTTTAACATTGTATTTATTAGGAGTTGGTATTTATAATTTGTTCCTTCTCGCTTTTTGTAGGGCTATCGTAATCCTATAAAAAGTTCTACAGATGAGTTTTTTCTCAATTTTGTGAAAATCTATTTAATTTTATTGTTTACACGAGATTAAAATGTAAGGGACCAAAATTCAAGAAGAAGAAAAATGGCAGCCTATTATAAAAATAAAAATAAAAATAAAAATCGGTCCACTTTTTTGTTAAATTTACCCTTGGAAATTTTTAAAGTTCCTTTTTAGTCCTTTTAGTTTAGAGATCAAATGTTATAGCCAAGACTTTATTATGTTCACATCTTTGCCCTGGTTTGAGAGAGAAAAGAGAGAGTCACCAGAAAATAGTGAAGAAGAGAGAAAGTTGTTAGTCAGCCCTTTTTAGCCATAAAAAAAAATCGTTTGTAGTATCAACGAGTTCCTTTCAAGAAGAGAAGTTACATTTAGATGTTCTTTTACCTCCATCTTGCTTAAAAAAATAGATCGGAGCTCAAGAAGTTTTTGAATTTAGGATGATTTTGCATTATGGGATCAATATTTTTCAAATTTAAGACCACGAATGGGTTTTTAAAAGGCCTCTTGAGTATATATTAAGTATTTTCATGTGAAAAAATTGTTGGAAAATAGGTTTTTTTATCCAAGAAGTTGATAGCTTGACTTTCTAGCCAGCTGAAGTGGCCAGAAATGAACCAAAGACAATGTATCGTCTATCGCAATAGATCATGCATCATCTTATTCTTTTAAAAAAATTGGGTGGATGATGTGTCATTTGTCTAATATGGAAAAGAAAAGGGAAAACCCAAACTCGTTGGCCGAGCTACTATGCTCATACGCTTTGGCTTATTTTTAAAGGTCCAAGTGTTGGGACACCCAAGTCAGTGCGCCTAGCCAGGATTTTTTCTCCTCTTCTAAAAACTTCATATGTTATTGTTTAAAAAATTATTAATTGAAAATACATTTGATATATTATTTTATTATATTTCTAAACTAATTAATTAAATATATAGATATTATTTCATTTAATACTATTCAATTTGTACTTTTGTTTGGAATGAGATCATAAAAATATTTTTTTAGATTAGAAAGCATTTTTTTTTTGCAGCTCATCATTATTATTATTTTTATTTTTATTTTATTCAGTTTTTTATTGTAAACATAAAATTTTTCTATCAAAATAAAAAATAAATTTCAAGAAAAAGGTTATTAAAGTTAGTTGAGTCTATGATCCAGGTTGTGGGTTTGCCAAATTAACCTAAATTGGCCTACTTGCCCAAAAACAATATTTAAAAACTATGAAAAATAATTAAAATTTGAGAAAAATATTGAAATCAGAGTAAAAGCATGATTTTATTAATTTATCTTTTTTACAATTTTTTTCAAGTAAAAAAGATTTTTATTAGGGGGGAATTGGATTATGAAACTCAAACACAATCGAAGAAAAATCGAACCAAAATCATGACAAAAACACCATCTCTTTTGATGAGTCTTATGATCATAACACAAATCTAAATAGATAAACAAGCTTTTAAAAAGCACATTAATGTAAGCAAAAAAAATGGTGAGAAACTATAATTTTGTACCTAAAAAAAGAAAAGAAAAGAAAAGAAAAATACTCTAATCAATTGGAATATAATTTTTCTTCTTCAATTACCCGATAATATCTAAAATAATAAATGCTCAATACCTAAAATAAAATAATTCTCTTTTTGGTATCAAGGGAGTTAAACATTTTCATCAACATGTGAGCATTTCAACTCCAAAACCTAGTTTTGTATCTAAGAGCCAATTTGGTAAAGAACAAAAACAACTTTAGTATTATATATCCGATCGTATCTAATACAAGTACAAAAGTATGTTAGAATCCACAAACTAAATTATACATATGCATAAATATCTAGAATACTTTATTGTTATGCATTTTTTGAGATAATGACATTAATAACACTTTTTGTAGTTGTCGAAAAAGCTAGATTTTTGTAGATTTTTGAATCTCAAAATATTTATAACAAAGAAAAGATTGAAGTTAATGAATTCCACTTTACACGTTGTAGTAACCTTTTCATCTATTTTTACCTTATATTGACAGTTGGTAACTAAATGACAAACTACAAATCTAACTACTAGTTAGTCCTCATTCAATCACAGAAACTCCTTGTTGAATTTCAAAATGAGGGGGCTTTCATCTTTTTAAGCCTATATAATTCCAGTTATGAAAGCAAGAAGTGCAATAGAAGAAGAAATTAAGCCTCTTTGGACTCTTTTTTTCTAAGGTAATTTTGTTACCTGTGTATTACCAAATGTTTATTCTTTGATTTTGTTTTTTTTAATCCTTTTAGAAATACTAGATATTTACCAATAATTTATGCTATTAGTGATCATTCATGTGAAATGTGTTATAATTGTTATATTTAATATTGTTTGTTTTAGAAGTGCTTTTACTTGTATATGTAATTAGTTATCATCGGGTGTGGATGCAAGTCAAATCAGTCAGGAGGTTGAATAGATTTTATGTAAATGACTTGAATGTCTTTAATGTAAAATATATATATATATATATATATATATATATATATATATTTCATCTGAGGGATCTTATTATTGTTGTTTGTTAATGCTTTTATTATTGTTGTTGAATTTTTTGTTATTTTTTTTATATAACATTCAAAAAATAAAAGAAAATGTATGAGGTGTGAGCTTTATGTTCTAGATTTATGATCTCATTTTGAATATTAGTCATATGGTGAATAATATATTTGTTTTCATTAAGGACCAACTTAGGCTTTATTAAAATATTGAATATTATATATATATATATATATATTTATTTATTTAATTAATTTATAGAGAAAAATATATTTTATAGGTTAAAATTAACTTGTAAATTCATCATCATTATATGTTTTAGAATATTAAATCTTATAAAAAATTTTCTATGAATCTTTTTTCCTTATGTCACAAACATAGATATTATGACCAAAATCCTTATAAATAAACTTTTAAAATACATAGAAAACTATATGTTTTATTCATTATGGCATATATATAGTTTTGCTTAAAAAGGAATAAAATATAATCTTATACTTTTCTTGTTTTCTTTTTTGGATTTTTCAAGAATAGCTCCATTATAAGTAGATTTTTATTTTTTTCAACAAATGAAGAGTCTAAGATAGAATGGTATAATAGAAGACATAGGATATTTCAATTATGAAATTGAGATTGCGGGTAAAAAAAATCGGGTTACTTATTTGTAGCAAAGATGCCACTTTTTTTATAGTTTTGTATTTGAAGCATGGTTATAAAACCTTGCTCGGATCATGAGTTGAGCATGTCAATTAGCGATTCAACCCAAGTTGATCTCAATCAATTCAAAATGATATCATTTAGAAAACTCTTGAAACGACGTCGTTTTAAAAGTATTATAAAAGTCAATATAGGTTGCAAGTTGACCTTGTTTGACAGAGTTAACTCCCATCTAGTTCGACATGAAATCCAGTCTAGCCTAGGTCACGAATCAGGGAATTACTAGGTTGATTAGTCAAATTTATTTACTGTTAGGTATTGCTTTTAGCCAGCTTTCATATTTATTTTGCTTATTGTTGTTCACTATGAATTTCTGATACATCAATAAGTTTTTCATTTATCCATAAAAGGAGAAAAACATGAAAATGGTTTTTGAAACAGGAATGTGTAGCTTGCAAAGTTCAATAATGAGAAACAAAGTAATGGCTGGTGGAGAAGAGAACAATAATGAAGGCAAAAACAGTTTCACTGTGCTTGTTGTCGATGATGATACCGTCGTTCGAATGGTCCATAGGATGCTCGTGACAAGTCTTGGGCTAAAAGTTCAAGAAGCCAAAAATGGAAAAGAAGCTGTTGATCTTCATATCAATGGAGCTTCCTTTGATCTTATTTTAATGGATATGGAAATGCCCATCATGAATGGTCCTACGGTATGTTCTTGTGAAATTGAACTTAACTCACTTTAAGAATGAAAAATTGTTTATATACTATAAAAATATATGTTTCCATCAAAAGAATAAGAATTATAGCAATTGTATAATATTGTAATTTATTAAGTCTCTATTCATTATTTGCATTGTGTTTTCATCAATCAAACCCTATTGTTATTACTTTGGTTAATTTATTATAGAAAATATTACCATGAAAATTTTATACTTTAGTTATTTTTACACTTATCTTCTGTGTTTTATAAATTACAGTTTATATCATTGGTGAGTGTAGAATAAACTAAACTATAGAATAGTCCAAGATATAAATTGTTATGTGCATAACAAGATTTAGGATGTAAACTATATTTTTTAAAAACACGGATGGTAAGTTTAAAAATGACTAAACTAAAGAATGATAAGGATAATTTCTCATTTATTATATTTATAAATACATATTCAATTTCAACAAATTAAACACAATTTAATTATTAAAATCAAAAAGGATTTTTCAATGAGAAAAGTGGGGTTGGTGACAATAATTCAAGTAGTGAAATGTAAGTTTTTAATTTTAATAGTTTGTGATCACTTGACCAAATTGAAAATAGAAAATCAGTTTTTATTAAATAAAAAATATGCAAATGAGGAGTTTTTAAATCAATTTATTTTGATTATTCATATAAGTAAACTCAATTATGATTATATTATATATGCTTTTTGTTTATTTATTTAGTACTTAGTTTAATGATTTACAAACCACCATGTATAATAGGCAACAAGGGAGCTTCGAGCAATGGGTGTAAAGAGCACCATTATTGGTGTTACATCTTGTACTTTTGAGTCTGTGCACAAAGATTTCATAGAAGCAGGCCTGGACCACTGTGTTGCGAAGCCATTGACTATAGCCCAGATTGCCTCCTTCCTTCCGAAATCCAACAACAACTAATCCACCTACCTTGTGTAGACAAGACCCAGTTGAGCAATGAGAGGTTACCTAGGTAGCATGATTAGTTGTGAGGTCTTGGTCTAGTAAGAATTTGTTTCAAACTTTCATGTCATTAGGTACGTAGAGATGTATAAACTCTACATAAAAATAAATTTCTGTAGCAACCATCTATCTATGAAAGAAAATAGTGATATATGAAAGTTTTCTTATATGCAAACCATATAAATTAAAAGTATGAAAAACATGTTAGAGAATAATATAAAATTATTATCGGAGCCAATCTAACAACTTAAACTTTTGGGTTAAGATGATTCTTTAACATGATATTAAAATCTTAATGACTAAACGGTCATGAGTTTGGATCTTACCACTTCCATTCTAATTAATAAAAAAAATTAAGCATAATATAATGATAGGCTTGTACAAGTTTTAAATCCATAAGATTTTTACTTCCCGCACCTCACATACCTTAATTATTCAACAAGCAAGCATTTTCTATTTGCAAAGTCATGTATGCAATGCTTGTAAATAATAAAAAAAAATGTTAAGTAATTTAAGATTCAATTTTTTCCTTAATTTTTTTTTATCTCTTTTTAATTGTTATAAGTTAAAATTACACATCATTAATGATTTATTTAAATATTTAGAAGCTTGGCTGGAAACAAAAACATGTATAATGTGATTAATAGGCATATATAAATTAGTTTTAAAAAAATAAGAAGAGATTTTGTATAATATCTTTTGTTATAAGTTAATATTTTTTTTATTTGACATGCTATGATAAATAATATTTTAGTAGCGTAAATAAATTAGATGAAGGTGATGAAAATGAGAGATTCGAATGAATGATAATTTAATTTGGATTTAATAGATATTAAATCTGAATGAATGGTATTTTTTTTTAAAAAAATAATTACATTACTTGATGCATAATATATAAGATATAGATGTTATCAAAACCCAACTCAAATCTAACCTGAAATATATATACACACACACTAGAAAAAACATAGTTATTTTTTTGTCCAATCTCTTTTCTTTTGGGAATTACCTCTTTTCTTCTAGGAATTACCGTTTATATTTTGATCAAAATAATTTTTAAAATTATAATCAATAAAGTTTGGATTATTTATAGGATTTATATCATCTAATACCCAATCTTCTTGCTTTATAAATGTTTTTTTGTCAAAATTTGAAAAAATATTGCTTCAAATTATTATTTTAGTATTTTTGAATCATTTTGATGTGCTGGTGTCAAAAATAAATTTTAAAAAATAAAAAAGATATTATTTTGATATTTTTGCAAGCAAAAAGTATTTTAAAAAGTCATTACTATCATGCTCTGAGACATCTTTTAAATTGAGTAAAAATCAATGCAACTTGTAAAAGTAGTAATCTTAATGCTAAAAAGATGAAACATTTCTTCAATTCTCATCATACTAAGCCATAATTCCTTTGAAAGCAAAACCTTTCATGTTCATTTCACATCTGCTTCTTTCAAGCTAAAACAAAGAAAGAGAAAGGAGTTATAAAAACAACCTAGAATATTTTAAAACAAAATAAATGTATTATTAATGTAGTCTTGTTGATTGTATAAAAAACTTTCTAGTTGACTTGCCAAAAACAAGGTTAAAGACCAGATCTGATTGAATCTATGGTACCAGGCTCATGTTCCATAAGAGCAGCACTTGGCATATATCTTTCACCACTTGCTTCATTGTAATACACACGAATCCCCTCCAATTGAAGATTTAAATCTCCATTTTATTTCCATATAATATTAATCTCATGTTTATCATAGATCACCATCATAACTTGCACTTTTTAGGTTTTATATGATGGGTTGGATCCAAAGGAGAGATGGCATTGCGGAGGAAGGAATATATGAGGATATATTAATTTTTGTGGATTTCCAAACAAACAAGAGAGAAAAGTGCCTAGCAAGCTTTAGCGAGCTCATTTAATTGAGCAAGAGAATGAAGATCCCTTTGATCTTTATGATCACCGGTCCATGTTTGTGAAATGTAGCAAGTCCTCTCAATTTCTATCATCAACTATGTAAAGTTACTAATATATCTATAATCAATGCCAATTTTGATTGTGCTTAAAAACAAAAAACAAAAAAATTAAAGAGAAAATTTTAATTTAACTTGAAGTTATTTGTTAGTGTTTGTGATATATTAACCAAAGTTTTTCACTTAGTTTACCGTTGATTGCTTTAGTAAAATTAGGTCTTGTTTATTTTTTTTGCACGGTAAAAATACTATTTTACCTTCAGAGTCAATAAAATTTAGAGCTATTGACCAAAGTGTTTTTACTTTTTATAAATTTTTAAACAATAAAAATACTTCTTTACCTCGACATCAAAATAGTTTTAGGTTGTTGGACAATGGTTTTTTTTCCCTATTATTTATGCATAGTAAAAGTATATTTTTTTGCCTAAGATAAGACAAAAAATCATGATTACATCATGGTGTATTTTTGTATTTTTCATGTTGAATTTTTAATTTTTTAATCATGAAAGTTGTTGGCGCATGCTCAACACGCGCTAGGGAGTGTGTGGCGTCCGCGCCATTCAGGCAGCGCGTGTAACACCACTCGATGGCCAAACTTGACTTTCTACCATCTATTTGAATACACCACTGTGTCTTCTTCCACATGGTTTGGCACATGATAATGTATGGTGGTTGGACTGTCACTGACGATCATTCTTTTTTCCTCCTTTTTTTTCTCTCTCTTTCGATGTAAAGTGCACAATTGTCCTTTTTTTTTCAATTTTAGTTCTCATTTTTTTTTAATTTCTTATTTCCTTCTTATTCCTTTTATAGATGTTTTTTTTTTCTCAATTTAGTCTTTCAATTATAATTTATCATATGTTTTGTTTTTCATTTCGGTCTTTATTCTTTTAATTTTTTATTTTTTCTTTGGTCTTTTTGTTAAAGTTTTTTTGGCTTTCAATCAAAGTTTTTGTTGCTTTATTTTTTTCAATTTGACCATCATTATTTTGATTTGTTTTTCTTTTTGTTAAAATGATTTTTCAATTTGATTTAACCCTCCAATTGAAAATTTTTATTTTCCATCTAATTAGTTTTTTTTATTTTATTTCCACCCTTATTTTTTAGGTCCTTTTGTGTGATTAGTTTTTTTTTCCTGGTTTCATCCTTTGACATTTAATTTGTTAAAGATTCGACTTTGTATGATCTTATTGTTATGCATTAGTTTTTTTTTTTAAATATTAGTTTTGTGATTTTTTTCAATTTTTTTATATGCTTTTATTTCGATCTCATAACCTAAGTCATAGGTTTTGCATGGTTTTTTAGAATATAAGTTTTTTTTTAATTGTTTTGTTTGTGTTTGATTTTTCAAGATATTATTCCAAATCATCTATATTTTTTATTGTTTTATACAAATGAACTTTATTTTTCAAAATAAAAATATTATTTTTTAAATAATATTTTTAACATGTTCGGCCTTGCGTAAATCTTTTTTAGGTTGTGAATTTATTCAGTCAGTTTCATTTGTGTTTATCTTTAAGATCACAAGTTTTTGCAGATTTATTTTTTATTGATTTAAATAAGTAATTTTAGTTTACGTATCTAGGTGAATGTCTCATTTTTTGTGATTGAATATCTTAATCGATGTTCATCTCTCAATTCTTTTTTATTTCTCTTTTGATTATTGTTAACTACTATTTTTTTTATTTAAATAGATGATTATTGATTTATTTAATTAGATTCTTGCATAGGTTTTTTGATTTACACTTTGAATTTTTTTATGTAAAAAAATACATCGAAGTAGCTTACATACCTGGTATTTCTTGGAAAAAAATTATAACCAGTAGTGAAGCGCGGGTTAGATAGCTAGTTATATATAAAGGTATTTGTTTGTTTTTTTTAATTTAAAAATTAAATTAATCCAGGATATAAATTATATTTTCAAAAAAAAAAAACAAATTAAAAAAATAATTAAACTATAGAAGTCTACTGAATATACAAATACATAGTTGCAACCGATGAATAAAATATTAATATCTAAATTTTTATCCAATGAATATAAAGAAACTATGTCCGTGTATACTATTTGACATCCCTAGTGTTCAACTAATTAAACTATAAGCCCCTGAGGATCTCTATAGAATGATTTCGGAGGGAGTATATTGAATAAATTATAAAAAAGGAGCTACATTAACAAACAATGAAAACTTAGATGACTCCTTCGAGTTAAAGTATTGGAAATGCGCCTATAATTTATGTTACCGTTAACACGTGACATATCACGTGACCATCTTCTCCCTCCTTATCACCTTTGGCTACCAGCAAACTCTCTCTTAAACCCCTCTTATCCAAAAAAAAATGTTTCTCCTCTCTCTCCAAACTCCACTTCCTTTCAAACCCCGCCACTCCCTCCCCTCTAAAAACGGCGTCGTTTATGCCTCTACCTCAGCAACTGCGCCGAAAAAATCCAGGCGAAAGAAACCACCAAAACAAAAAAACGACAATGGCTCGCCGCTCTCCGTCGTCGTTTCCGCAGAGGAGAAAAACCTCCGGTTCGCATTCATGGAAGAGCTCATGCACCGCGCGAGAAATCGCGACTCGAACGGCGTGTCGGATGTCATTTATGATATGATCGCTGCTGGTCTCTCCCCTGGACCCCGCTCCTTTCACGGTCTCATTGTTGCTCATACTCTCAATGGTGATCATGAAGGCGCGGTACACTCTACCACCTCCCTCTCAAAATTCAATTTTGCCTTCTTTTAACTTGAATTTTGGAATTTTTAGGTTTTGATTTTGAAGTGAAAATTTTTTATTAATTAATTAATTTATTTTGTAAATTAGATGCAATCGTTACGAAGAGAATTGAGCGCAGGACATCGGCCGCTGCACGAAACATGTATAGCGTTAATCCGGTTGTTTGGATCAAAAGGATTTGGTACTAGAGGGTTAGAATTACTAGCGGCAATGGAGAAATTAAATTATGATATTCGGCGCGCTTGGATACTTCTTGTTGGTAAAATTTGATAATTCAATTTATAGAATTTGGATGAGTTGTGCTTATAATTTTATTTGTTTGTTTAGTTATTGTTTTTGTATGTGGTTAGAGGAGCTTGTGAAGGGAAGATTTATGGAGGACGCCAATAGAGTGTTTTTGAAGGGAGCAAATGGCGGATTGAGAGCTACGGATGAGCTTTATGATTTGATGATTGAGGAGGATTGTAAAGTTGGGGATCATTCTAATGCTTTGGATATTGCTTATGCGATGGAGGAAGCGGGGAGGATGGCAACGACTTTTCATTTTAATTGTCTTCTTAGTGTGCAGGTGAGTCGTGTTAATTTTGGTATGTGATGGTTCCAGGTTTTTGAATTGGTTTTTGGTTGTTGAATGGAATTGGCTTTTGAAAGTTTAGCTGTTTTGTAACATTTCTGTAGTTGTTTGAAAGGATACTTGGTTATAGTATGTGTTTATGAGATTTAAACAATGTGGTATCAACAGTTGCATGTTGGATGGATGCTTTAAATTGTTTTCTTCTCTCTTTTTTTAGGTTATTGCAGAATACGTGCTATCATGCAGGGTTGGTTTTCTAGAAATTTCGGTCCCAGACTGATATTTGTTGTTTCTTTTTATATAGGCTACTTGTGGAATACCTGAAATATCTTTTGCAACATTTGAGAACATGGAGTACGGAGAAGGTTTACTTTCTTTACTTTGTGGATTGACATTTGGGATTTTAATTGTTTCTTGTTTAATTTATTGAAGCTGCTCATATTATATAAAGCATTATGTTTCAGTCAGAGATTGATCGCATGATGCATTGATCTTGTAGCAGTGTAATTTTGTTACATCTGTAGAGAAGAGTGATCTTTTTTGAAGGAATCCCCAGGCATATGAATACTGCAATTGCTTTGCTAACTGGTCACCATTTTGGGCCTTGACTATGTTGAGGTTTCAGGATATGAATAATTTGGTTTCAGTTATTTCATTTTTGATCAAGTTTACCTTTCTTTGATCAATAATCAAAATTTTGTGTTTGTTACATTTACTTGAAATCAGTATTCAATTGAGGTACTATTGTTTGTAGTTTACCAAGCCTTGAGACAACTTTTAGTTTTATTTTTGTTCTAGCTGTACTGACTTCTTTAGGTTTCGATTTGATTTTTCAACAATGCTCATAAGTGTCTTTGATCAGACTATATGAAACCCGATACTGAGTCGTATAATTGGGTGATTCAAGCATATACCAGGGCTGAATCCTATGACAGGTAAATTCTATTGCAAATCAAATGCACTAGCCATGCTCCTTTATTAGAAACTGTCCTTTTTCCTAAACTTGCACTGCTGTTCAATAAAGGTGCTTGGTTAGCTTTTGTAAAAATTCTAGGTTGGTGTTCTGTAAGGGCCACATCATTCTTTGCTTTTAGGAATATGCTCTCCTTATTGATGGGCAATCTCCAACTGAATATTTCTTGCCTAATAGAGTTCTAATCAGCTAGCATGCTAAAGTTCTCCATGCATTATGCTTAGTTTCTTCCAAGAATCATTTGCTTAGTTTGTGCTAGGAAATTTTGAAGATGTAGTCTGAAATTGAAAATTTATACTATTCCAAACTTGTATGTAATTTGTTATGATTTGTATTAATATACCCACTGATTCTTAACAAGGAAGCATACTAAAGACCCCATGCATTATGTGTAATTTCTTCAAAGAATTTTTTGCTTAGTTTATGCTAGAAAAGCTAGATTATTTCTAAACTTGTTTGTAATTAATTATGTTTTATTTAGTATCCCTATTTTTCATGTTGGGATTTTGACATGAAACACAGGGTGCAAGATGTTGCTGAATTGCTTGGCATGATGGTTGAAGACCACAAGCGTATACAACCTAATGTGAAAACTTATGCGTAAGTTGCAATTTTTCATGACAGAGTGAATACTTCAAGAAAACTTGTCCTAGTTCATCACGTTTCTTTTGATTGTTTTATGCTTATCACTGAATTATTTGATACAACTGATGATCAATTCAGTGTAATTTACTGTTCATGATAAGTTTTCATATTACACGTAAGTATTGTTGTCTAAGACATCCAATTGTAAGTGTTCATATTACATGTAAGTATTGTTGGTTCTTATTGTTAGCAGCATGGTAATATTTGGGTGTTTTGAGTGGTGTCTTGCTGAAATGCAGCAGTTACAAATGGTTTTTGACTTCATGTTAAGGTGTTTACAATTTTCTTTTTCTGGGTTTTTAATGGTGAGATAAGGTGTTTGTTTTGTCAGGTGGCCATTTATTTTTTCCCACTGAAGAAACTTCAAAGGAAAATTTAAAAAATTCCTTATTTGATGGCAAAGCAATTGATTGTACCTTCTTTATGGTTAAATATCTTGGTTAGAGTTAAACTTAAGCAGAGGTGATCCAAGTATCGAACACTTCAGTTTGTTTGGTAACTTTTTGATCGGGCTCAAGCTTCTACATCAGTTCATGAACATAAAAAATTAAGCACATGGAAATTATTTTGTCTTTTTCCAGCCAATAACATAATTTTTTCATGTAAAGAATGTATACTAATATCAAGTTATATGTTAATAACAAATTTACTACATTCCTGTCTGTTTATAATTTTTTATAGAAAATAAAACAATTAAGATTTAATTGCACATTATCTCTTCTTGATAGACCATAGAACTTGCACATCATCATTTTTATGTTGACCTTGGAATGCAGACCTAGATTAGTTGTTCAAACAGGAGTTGTGCGTACTTGATAGTAAAAAATTCACATGGTAACTTCCACACATTGTTCCTCAATTTCTTTATCTGTGATAGATAACATCTTATTTGATGTTCAGGCTGTTAGTGGAGTGCTTTTCCAAGTACTGTGTAGTGCGTGAAGCTATTCGGCATTTTCGTGCACTTAGAAAGTTTGAAGGAGGAACAAAAGCTTTGCATAATGAAGGGAAGTTTGGGGACCCACTTTCTTTGTATCTTCGAGCTTTATGTCGAGAAGGTATGCACACACATATTTTGTATGTTTCCAGTCATTGTTATGCAATAACATTATTGACATACAAATACACATGTGTGCACAAACATGTACACGCACATTTCTCAGTGTAACAGTGACATTTTTTTATCTTTTTATTTCACTAGCCCCCTTATTTCTCAGATTTTTTTCAGTAGAAAGCTTGAAAATTTACCTAGTGTTCAGCTTTTGTTATCATTCTTCACTTGAGTTCTGCCCCTTGTTTGTGCTTTATGGAATTTGACAGTAATAAAGGGCAGAGAGTAAGAGAAAGAGCTTGTGCAATATGATAGAACTTAATGAGCAACTAGTATGCATACGTTATATATAAAATATGCTTAAGGAATTGCATTGTTATGCCGACTTGGGATCTTGACATTGATACCATATCTGAGGTACCATGTGTCAGTTCCTAAGTGATATGTTTATGAAGAAATGCTAGCTCAGTTACAATTTTAAAAAGGTCAACCAGCTAAACCAATCAATCAAAGTCAGAGGATGGTAATTTTTATGATCTGGCACATGGCCTAGGTTCAATCTTCTCCAACAGACGTGTAATTCCTTTTTTCTCAGTTCTACATCACTCATATACAAATTTTACAATTAACTGTAAAGAGAACATTTATGGGTGGATGATTATAAGAGAAACAAATAAATGCCCATAAATATGAAGCAGTCAGGATATGTGAAGTCCAAGTTCCCAACCTTTTCTTAGATTTCCATTTATTGTAATCTTTTGATGTTTTGATCAAAAGCATTGAAACCTTGGACAACTGGGTTGCCAGTTGCTTTAGGTAGAATGATGTTTTAGTAGATCGTATTATGTGATATACAGCAACATGCTTCATCTGTAATTCTACACGTTATAGGTCCTTGCTTACATGTATTGAATTTCCATCTATTGGTTTCTCTGGCAGATGCATATTTTTTTTTTTTTCATTTGGATCCTTGAACTATGTTTGGATTGCGTAACCCAAAAATAATTTGTAGATTGTGTTCTTTTTTGAATCAGGTAGGATTGTTGACTTGCTGGAAGCTTTAGAAGCCATGGCCGAAGATAACCAACCTATTCCACCAAGGGCCATGATATTGAGCAGAAAATATCGGACATTAGTTAGCTCATGGATCGAACCTTTGCAAGAAGAAGCTGAACTTGGATACGAGATTGATTACATTGCTAGGTGTGCTTATTAATAAACCCAAGGCAGTTGCTGCAAGTCTGTTATGTTTGTTTTATTGTTATTGACACACACAAAGTCCCAAGTCTCCTAAGAAATTTTTTTACGTGCTTTCTTATATTCATAACAACATTTTCCTATCAATTTCCTTATACATATTAATGAATTAGAGATTATAATGCGCATGTCCCGGCTGTCAATCCATTAGGGATGCATTGACCATTGTTGAAAATAATTCAGATATGTTGCTGAGGGCGGGCTTACTGGTGAGCGCAAGCGTTGGGTGCCTCGAAGAGGTAAAACTCCGCTAGATCCCGACTGTGATGGATTTATATACTCAAACCCTATGGAAACCTCCCTTAAGCAAAGGTGTCTTGAGGATTGGAAGGCTCACCATCGAAAGCTTTTGAAGATGTTACGAAATGAAGGACTTGCAGCTCTGGGGGATGCATCTGAATCTGATTACCTTAGAGTAGAGGAGAGATTGAGGAAAATAATCAGAGGTCCAGACCGTAATGTTCTTAAGCCTAAGGCTGCTAGCAAGATGATAGTGTCTGAGTTAAAGGATGAACTAGAAGCGCAAGGTCTACCAATTGATGGAACTAGAAATGTTCTTTATCAGCGTGTGCAAAAGGCAAGGAGAATAAACCGTTCTCGTGGCCGGCCTCTCTGGGTCCCACCTGTGGAGGAGGAGGAGGAAGAGGTTAGTCATTCATTAAAATTATTCTGTCTTTTCCTTTTATTTTCGATAGTATTATCTTGGGCTAGAAAAAACAAAAAGAAAGACTACTCTCTTATTCACACTTCTCCAATGCTCATCCAATTTTTTTTTCTGTTGTGTACCTGATATTCTTGGCAGTGCTTTCACCGTCCTGGTTTCATTTGATCAAATCTGCATGTAATTTGTCTGCAGGTTGATGAAGAGGTAGATGAACTAATTTCACGAATCCAGTTGCATGAAGGAGATACAGAATTCTGGAAGCGCAGATTTCTTGGAGAGGGCTTCAATGGCAATCATGTTAAGCCAGTGGACATGGAGACATCTGAACTTCCAGATGAGTTGGACGAGGATGAAGATGATGATGATGATGATGTAGAAGATGTTGCAAAAGAGGTTGAAGACGAGGAGGCTGATGAAGAGGGGGAAGTTGAAGTAGAAGTAGAACAAACCGAGAGCCAAGATGCAGAAAGGATTGTGAAGGCCAAGGAAGCTGAGGCTAAGAAGCCCCTTCAAATGATTGGAGTGCAACTGTTGAAAGACTCTGATCAAACAACTAGAATGTCAAAAAAATCAAGAAGAAGAGCTGCTCGACTAGCTGTGGCGGTACGAGAATCCGTTAGATTTGCTGCCTTTTTTATTTCCTTTCCTTTCCTTACCTTTTTTTCTTTTTTCTTTCATTTTATGCAGTTTATCAAGTTGATTGTCTTATAGCTTTTGTAGTTTCGCTTCTTAAAAAAAGTAACTTAGGTTAGCCCTTTCTATGGGGGATTGAAACGAAGCACTCCTTTTGTGTCGTATTAATGTTTCTTGTCAACAGAAATCTATAAACTTGATCAAAATGTTTTGCTTGATAGATTCAATGTACTGTGTTGTTAAATGTCAAATTAATTTATGCATTAAAAAATAAATATTTATTATTTCCCATGTTAGGACGACGACGACGACGACTGGTTTCCTGAAGATATACTTGAGGCTTTCAAGGAGATGAGAAACAGAAAAGTTTTTGATGTGGAAGACATGTATTTAATAGCTGATGCTTGGGGTTGGACATGGGAGAGAGAAATAAAGAAGAGGCCTCTCCAGAGGTGGTCACAAGAATGGGAAGTCGAGTTGGCAATTCAATTAATGCTGAAGGCAAGTTCCTAGTAACCTTTTTCCTTTTTTCTAGTTATCTTTCAGTTAGCCTTATTTAGTTGTGTTACCGTTCTTCATTTCCTCCTGTAAATTGTTCCTTGGTATACTCATGTCTGTGTATTTAGAACGATGATGGACATAAACAAAAAACAAGGTCTTAAGTAGCACATTAAGGAAATCTATCCACATTTCTATTAAATCATTCAAATTTCTTTGTTCTTCAGATCAGTATTAGTAAGGTTACTAATGTTTTTGGTCGTCTTTGTTGATTTTTATTAGTTTTTTACCATCATCCCATGTGGAATGAAAGCACTGAATAATGTTTCAGGTCATAGAATTGGGTGGAACACCCACTATTGGAGATTGTGCCATGATATTGCGGGCGGCTATTAGGGCTCCAATGCCTTCAGCTTTTTTGAAGATCTTGCAGACAACGCACAGCCTAGGCTATCAATTCGGGAGGTAAGATCCGTGCATCGGTACAAGAAAATGAAGATGAATTGGTCTTTTTTCCGAACATACATATCAATGAAGTGTTCTGATATTCATTTTAGCTACAAACATGAATGTTCTTCCAGCAATTCCTGTTTGAAATCTAATCATATTCTCATCAATTTGCAGTACTCTATACGACGAAATAATCTCCTTGTGTGTTGACCTTGGGGAACTGGATGCAGCGATCGCAATAGTTGCAGATTTGGAGACTGCTGGAATTGCAGTCCCAGACCAGACCCTCGACCGAGTCATTTCTGCTAAACAAGCGCCTGAGAGTGCTGCGGAGGAGACATTATCGTAGCTGCAACCTTTTACTCCCTTCTTTTTTTGCTGTATAGTCTGCTTGCCAAATTAAATGCAGCACATCATTTTTTGGTGCTGCGAGATTTATGGCGTTGATTTTGACAGCGGAGCACAAAAGTGTAAAATTAACACATAAACTAGGAGTATAAATTATTATTGCATTGAAGGCAAATAACACTAGAAAATCTTTTTGTTCATTCTAATGTCTTGCGAACGTATGTATGTACATATGAGCATGAACAACTTTGAAAATAGAGGTGGCTTTTGTGGCTCGTTTTGGCCTTGCAACCTTGGCTTGCAATGAAGTGGGGGGCCAATAACATTTCCTAATAATAACACTATTAGACAACGTGCGCTCAACTAGTGCCGGTGTGCATCAGATTTGCTTAATGAAGACGTTATGAAATCCATGCTTGGCACAGAAGCAAGTGAAATCCATAAGAGGAGTTGTTTTGTCTTAAAGCAAGCTAGGGATGAGAAAAAAATCAACAAACAGAGAAAAAAAAAAACCAAGTAGAATATTTAAAAAAATATTTGGTTCGGTTTAGTTTTGGTTTCATAAGCTTGAAACCAAAAATCCTCAACTAAACCGAATCAATTTAGTTAAAACTAAACCAAACCAAACTGAAAAATCAAACCGAACTGAACCAAAATCAAGCTCATCAGAAAGTCTAAAAAAAATTCCAAAAAACAATATAGTTTTTGGTTTTTAATATAAAAAAACCGAACCGAAACCGGTTTCGGTTCGGTTTTTTGTATTTTACAAAATTTCAGTTTGGTTATTTTTATAGGTAAAAACCGGACCGAACCGAAAATAATCACCCCTACTTAAAGCATACAAAAGGCGAAACGAAAAAAATAATCATGGTGCTCTCTTTGGCTAAGTACCAGTTTGAATGAGTTTTACCGGGTCAACGGTTTTGCTAGTTAAATTAGCAATACATCAAGGCTTTGAGTTTTGGATTTTTTGAGTCAACTTGTTAGCATAGTTATTAAATTTAATTCAGGGATTGATTTGGGAAAAGACCTGAATTATAGGAGGGGAGGGTTAACCTAATTTTTTTAAAAAAAATCAAAATAATGTCATTTAAAATAAAAAATCAAAAGTCAATGGGATTTTAATCGAGTTTTAACTAGGTTTTACTTGAATCAACATCAATTCAAAATCTAAGTTGATCCGTGGAGTATGGTTCGGGTTCAGTAACATTCCTTACTGAAATCAGAAATAATTAAATAATTTTTTAGTAATGTTTGGTAAATTTTTATTCCGAAAATATCTTCCTTCATAGTAAAAAATTCCTATTTTACCTAATTATCTTTCATTTATTCTATTTTTCAAGAAACAAATAACATAATAAATTGAAAATATTCAAAATTGACCAAAAAATACTAAATTATTAAAAATAAGGAGTAATAAATGTAGTTCATATAACATGAGGATTAATTAATTATCTTTGTTAAACTACAACTACTAAATTATAATTTACTCTAATAGGTAAATTTATCTTTGACACCTAAGTTTGAAGTCAAACATGTTAGAGCTGGATTCGCTTCTCTTTTGACTTTTGGGAAAACCTTTTTATGCTTTTTGTATGTTTTATCTAAAACACTTTTCAAAGTATATTTATACAATTTACAAAAAAAAAAAAAAAATATATTTCATGGTTTGGAGCTCCAAACTTTAAGTGGAACATGAATATATGGAGAAAGAATAGATGAAGAGAAGATCTACTTGATATTTTAAAGAAAAGAGCTTCAATATTTAGGTGCATTATCTATAAGTTATATGGCCACAACTTGAGGACTTGCCAAAGGGATAATGTCGAACAAGTTAGAGGTGCTAGAGGTGGGAGAGGATCTAGGGGTGATGGAGGAACTCTAGGACTTGCCAAAGGGATAATGTCGAACAAGTCAAAGGTAGAGGTGGGAGAGGATCTAGGGGTGATGGAGGTGGTAAAAGTGGTACTAGTACATCCTCTTCACCTTTTACCCAAGCACATTTGAATTATATGATGTGAATGCTTTTCTTAATAGTGGTTGAACAATATTTGTTTAATGTGCATGCTTTTGTTAGATTAGGCTACCTAAATTGAACCATTTTATTAGGGATGATCATTTTCAGTTCGGTTCGGTTTTTATAAAAAAAAGTAACCAAACTAAAACCAGTTCAAACCGACCGGTTTCGGTTCGGTTCGGGTTTTTAGAACAAAAACCGGTTCAAACCGGTTTGACTGGTTTTTTTCAAAATTTTAATCGGTTTAATCGGGTTTTTTTCACGGTTCGGTTTTTTTGGTTATTTTTTTTCCGATTTTCTCGGTTTTTCGGTTTTTTTACTTGCCCCTAATATTTATGAATTTCTTACATTTTTTTTACCAGAGAATATATTTATTTGATATGAACAATATATTAGTTAGGATTACATACATTAAATTAGTTATCAACAACAACTTTAAATTTGCAAAGTTAGTTTTAATATTGTAATTCTTAATCCAAACTCCAATTAATTTATTTTTCAGTTTCTTCACTTTATATAGCATTCACTCAACATCATTAGCATCTTTTCCCTTTCCCATGATTATTTCAATTTTATTTATAAATTTATCAATCAATATATATTGACCCATGAAATGTCATATCATATATAAATAGAATAATTTATTTTTAGTAG
>Ga0307510_10002378_pt1 | contig 21305 bp, 13 predicted proteins | sample 12_EM_MG_FD_207224 | JGI IMG/M metagenome (GOLD analysis project Ga0307510, IMG submission 207224) | Populus trichocarpa ectomycorrhiza microbial communities from riparian zone in the Pacific Northwest, United States - 12_EM | ecosystem: Host-associated > Plants > Roots > Unclassified | place... | reverse complement strand
TATGTTCGTATCGGTTAAGGAGCGGACCAATATTATAGGCATCCAAAAATCTTTGGGCGCCAAAAACTACTTTATCATGCTACAGTTCCTGATCGAGTCTATTGTGCTTTGCCTGGTGGGGGGAATAATAGGCCTCTTTTTTGTATTTACCGGAACTTTCATCTTGAAAGCAGCCGCGGATATACAGGTGGTACTCGATATAGGTAATATCATTGCAGGAGTAAGTACCTCGATTGCTATTGGGGTCATTTCCGGAATAATCCCCGCTTATTCAGCTTCAAGGCTTGATCCCGTTGAAGCTATCCGCTCAAATTGATTTATTTTTTGTTGTTTGTGTGAATGGTTGATTAAGTTAATGTTAATTCAGCCAGCCATCTGCATAATTTTTACAAATAGTCCACTTTGCCATCCTTTATAATACATGGATTTATTTACATTTGCTAGGTCAAAAAAAACGTCTATGTCGGATACAGCGCAATTAATAATAGGTGATAAAACATATGAGCTCCCGGTTATTGAAGGTACAGAAGGTGAAAAAGCAATTGATATTTCAAAACTCAGAGACCAAACGGGATATGTAACGCTGGATATCGGCTATAAGAATACAGGTGCTACTACAAGTTCCATTACTTTCCTTGACGGCGAACTGGGTATACTTAAATACCGTGGTTATCCGATTGAGCAACTGGCTGAAAAGTCAAGTTTTATAGAAGTAGCTTATTTGTTGATTTATGGTGAACTGCCTACACAGGAGCAATTAACAGATTTTCAATACCAGATAAGCCGCCATACCCTGGTGCATGAGGATATGAAGAAGTTTTTTGACGGTTTTCCGTCAAAATCTCATCCAATGGGTCAGCTATCATCATTGGTTTGTTCATTATCGGCTTTTTATCCGGAATCTTTAAAATCAAATCAAACTACCGAAGAGCTGAACCTGAGCATCATCAAAATGCTGGGTAAAATGGCGACGGTGGTTTCGTGGATCTATAAAAAATCACTGGGACATCCCTATATCTACCCAAAAAACAAATATGATTATGTAACCAACTTCCTGCACATGACTTTTGGTCAGCGCACGGAGGAAGTGGTGATCGATCCGGTAATCGTAAGTGCAATGAATACCCTGTTAATCCTGCATGCTGATCATGAGCAGAATTGCTCTACGTCAACCGTAAGGATCGTTGGTTCGTCTGAGTCAAACATATACGCTTCTGTATCCGCAGGTATTTCGGCACTATGGGGCCCGCTGCACGGCGGTGCCAACCAGGCAGTGATCGAAATGCTGGAACGCATTAAGGAAGATGGTGGCGATACCGACAAATGGATCAAAAAAGCGAAAGATAAGAACGATCCTTTCCGCTTGATGGGATTTGGTCATCGTGTATACAAGAATTTTGATCCGCGCGCCAAGATCATCAAAAAAGCCTGCGACGATATCCTCGAAAAATTAGGTATTGATGACGAGGTATTGGAGATAGCTAAGAAACTGGAAGAGCATGCTTTAAAAGACCCATACTTTGTAGAACGCAAGTTATATCCGAATGTTGACTTCTATTCAGGTATTATCTACCGTGCTTTAGGGTTCCCAACCGATATGTTTACCGTATTGTTTGCTTTGGGCCGGCTGCCAGGATGGATTGCCCAATGGAAAGAAATGAAAGAGCACAAAGAGCCTATCGGCCGTCCGCGCCAGATATATGTTGGTGCTGTGAACAAGGAATATACAGATATAAAAGACAGGAAATAATTCCTGCTGATGATATGATAAGAGCTCGTCGATATGACGGGCTTTTTTTGTCGCAAAAATTATGAGATCGAAAATAATAGTCTGCACACTTTTGTTATGCTGTCAGCTCTCGTTATCATTTGGGCAGCTTAAAGTGACCTTTGTGATAAACAAGATCGCCGCAGTAAAAGATGCGGATATTCATTTGTTTATTGCAGGAGATTTTAATAGCTGGAACCCCAGTGATAACCTTTTTGAATTGCAAAAACAGGGTGACGGCACATGGCAGCTTGCCAGGGCATTGCCCAAAGGCGCCTATAATTTAAAGGTTACAAGAGGTAGCTGGCAAAAAGTAGAATGCACTGCAGACGGGAAAGCAATTGATAACAGAAGTTTTACCCTTTCACACGATACAACGATCAAGATAGATATCGCAGGCTGGCAGGATAATTTTAAACCTGAAGAGAAAAAGCATACGGCAAGCGCTAGCGTGCATGTCATAACTGAGAAATTTGATATGCCGCAGTTAGGTCGCCAGCGCAGGTTATGGATTTACCTGCCTGCAGATTATGCATCGTCTAATAGGAAATACCCGGTGATCTACATGCAGGATGGGCAGAACCTTTTTGATGAATATACATCCGGATATGGAGAATGGGGAGTGGATGAGATAATGGATAAATTGCCTGCAAAGGATCAGTGTATTATTGTCGGTATTGACCATGGTGGAGAGTATCGCATGTCAGAATATGACCCTTACGATTCAAAATATGGAAAAGCACAGGGAAATGAATATGTTGATTTTTTGGTGAAAACTTTAAAGCCGTATGTTGATCAACATTATCGCACCAAAGCAGATGCAAAGTATACCACAATTGCAGGCAGTTCGATGGGGGGATTAATTTCGATGTATGCCGTTTTAAAATACCCTGATGTATTTGGCAATGGCGGCATATTTTCGCCATCATTTTGGATAGCACCGGAGATGTTCAATTATGCGCGGCAGAATTTAAATTCCAAATTCAGACTTTACTTTGTTTGCGGCGACTCCGAGGGCGACGGTATGGTGAAACCGATGGACAAAATGGTTAAGCTTTCCCGGTCAAAAGGCATAGCTTTACAAAACTCTCCCGAAGTAATTGTAAAAGGCGCTAAGCACAACGAAAAGCAATGGAATGGTGACTTTCCGGCTTTTTATCAGTGGCTGATTGGGAATAAGCCCTGAATCCTTATTAAATACTGAACATTGAATTATAAATATCGAAGTTAATTTCATCATTCGATATTCATAATTAGAAATTCGATTCCGCACTCCAACTTTCGCATTCCGCATTCAGATCAGTCTCCATCCTGGCTTGTATACAACCATGTTTCAGTATTCCCTACAGGCAGATTTACCATTTCTCCGCGGTTTTGCTGCCACCAGAAACGTAAGCGCGGCTTTTCACGGTTACCGATCTCGTTCATTGAATTTGCATCGTATAAGCGGCCGTTTACCATTACATATTTTATTTTCTCGCTGTTGCGGATGTCTGTAAGTGGGTTAGCATTCAGCACGATCAGATCAGCCAGCTTACCCAGCTCCAGTGAACCAATTTCTTTATCCATGCCAAGATATGACGCGCCGTTGATAGTTGCACAGTGTATAGCCTGTAACGGCGACATGCCTCCCTGTGTCAGCATCCATAGTTCCCAGTGTGCACCAAGACCCTGTAATTGACCGTGAGCACCCAGGTTTACTTTCGTGCCGCCGTCAGCAATTTGCTTCACATATCTTGAAACTTCGATATGATCATAATCACCGTACTCAGCAGTTATCCTGCGGCGTGACCGTGCATCAACTATAGATTGCGGTGTGAAATTTAGTAAATGATCATTTTTCCAGACTTCGGTACGGTCATACCAGTAATTTTCACCAAACAGTCCGCCATAACACACGATCAGGGTAGGAGTATATGCGGTTTTACTGGCGTTCCAAAGACCTTTTACATCTTTATAAATGGGCATTACCGGGGTATTATGTTCAATTCCGGTGTGCCCGTCCAATATCATATTCATATTGGTAAAGAATGTTGATCCGCCTTCCGGCACCACCTCCATTTGAAGTTCGCGTGCAGCGGCTATGATCTGCTGACGTTGCTCACGGCGTGGCTGGTTATAGCTTTTAACAGAGAATGCGCCTACAGCTTTCAGTCGGCGTAAGTTGGAGAGCGCATCATCCAGGTTGTTGATCACCACCTTGAAATCTCCATCAGCACCATACAGGATTGAACCTGTTGAATATACCCGCGGCCCAACCATATTCCCGGCCTTCAGCATTTCTGATTGACTGAACACCATTTCTGTATTGGTCGATGGGTCATGAGAAGTTGTCACGCCAAAAGCAAGGTTGGCAAAATAGTTCCAGTCCTGTTGAGGCGATATGCCATCCGGGCTCGGGTGCAAGTGCGCATGTACATCGATAATACCCGGCATAATGGTTTTACCTGTAAGATCATATACTTTTGCATCGGCAGGCACCTGTACATCAGAAGCTTTTCCAATAGCGGCGATCTTGTTTTTGTCAATCAGGATAGTTCCGTTGTCAATTACCTCATCGCCTTTCATGGTAATGATACGGGCATTGGTAAAGGCAATTTTTCCATCAGGTGCATCTGTTTTTAGTCTCAGGCCTATGTCAACTCCAGCGGTATCAACCACCTTGGTTTGATCATCGCCGCCCTCTACAAAAGGGAAAGCACTGTGAATATCCCGTGTAAAATATTTTGGCCCTAAGGTCCACATCAGTTTCTGGCTGTCTTTGCTCCAGTGGATATAAGTTCCGGCATCTCTTGTTAACTTACTCAAAGGAATAGCTTTATTGCTAGCAGAAAGGTCCTGCGGGCTTCCGGTATAGACCATTGGAGTAATATAACAGTTGAATAACTCTGTAAAGGCCATCCACTTGCCATCCGGGCTTGGGGTAAACTGAGTGGTATAGGTAGAGGTGTACAACGTTTTCTTATTGGCGCCCGTGGTATCCATCACCATATAGGTCTTTTTATCACCCTCACTGCTCTGATAATATATTTTCGAATCATCTGTTGAGAATTGAGGCCTGATGCCGTTGTTGATCACCATTTTAGGTTTGCCGCCTGCTGCAGGCATAATATATATCCCAGGATTTTTACCAAAAGAGTAACCCAATACATCATTCCCCTCACCCTTACGGAAGATGATCTTATCACCTTTGTTGGAAAACTTTGGCGAATAATACAAGCCTTTTTCTGGAGTAAGACGTGTTACAAAATGAGTTGTTAAATCAATTCTGTTAATAGAACCTTTTAGCTCGTCGTTCCAGTCGATATAGATCAGCGATTTACCATCTGGGCTGAACTGCGGTTCATATTCAAAATCGGCGGTGCTGTCTATACGCATGGGTTTGCCATCGGGCAGGGTTTTGATATAGATATATCCTGCTGCATTGAAAGCGACCTGTTTACCATCGGGCGAGGTTGTAAGTTGCCGTATCATCTTAACGGGGAACTCGTCCTGGAAAACCTTTTGCTGAAAATGAAGAGCTTCGGTAATAGTTTGCTGTGAAGTAACCTCGAATGGGATCTGAACGGCGTTTAAAGTAGTGACATCCAGGTTCCAGATCTTGCCTTTGGCGTAAAAAATGATGTTCTTGCTGTCCGGTGTCCAGCCAAAGTTAGGGTAAACGCCAAATACAGCCCAGGTTTCCTGCTGATCCTTGGATAGTTCATCATATACCGGCCATTCTTCGCCCGTAGCCAGGTTGTGCAGATACAATACTGACTTAAGTCGTACTCTCTTTACAAATGCCAGCAGTTTTCCATCCGGCGATATTTGCGGGCGGCACGCACCACCTGCACCGCCGGTTACAGCTTCTGTTTCACCGGTTTCGCGGTTCAGTCTTTTAATAGCATATATGCCCTGGTACGGATCTTTGTTATATTGAAAGAATGGACCTGGTGTAATGTCCTCGCTCCAGTAAACATATTTTCCATCTGGAGAAACGATTGGTTCGCCTGCATCCTCCTGGTCATTCTTACGTTTGGTTAACTGGATACCCTCGCCTCCCGTTTTGTGGTATAGCCACATCTCGCCGGCGCCCAATGAACGTGCGGCAGTAAAGTGTTTGCGTGCCACCAAAAATTGGCCGTCGGGCGTCCAGGAAGCATTATTTAGCAGCCTGAAAGTCTCTTTTGTGATAGGATGTTTATTAGTGCCATCACTGTTCATTATCCAGATATTATCGCCGCCGTCCCTGTCACTGGTATAGGATATTTGTTTCCCATCAGGGCTGTAGCGGGGTTGTATGTCCCAGGATTTTCCTGTAGTAAGCGTAGTAGCTTTGCCGCCTTTGACAGGGATGGAATAAATGTCGCCCAACAGATCAAACACGATATTCTGTCCGTCAGGACTCACATCCAGGTTCATCCAGGTGCCCTCGTCGGTTATTATGGAGACTTTTTTTACCAGACCGGGAGGCGCCTCCACGTTCCATTTTTGTGCGTAAAGTATATGGGTTGATAAACAGAATAGTATAGATAGAACAAGATATTTCATAAGTATCAATATGTTAACGCCGCGAATTTAAAAATATTGAGTCATTTATCAGGTTTTGAATTTCGATTGTTCGAATTCGGGTTTATCTTGCAGAACGATTACTAAATCCGAAATTGTAAATTCGACGTCCGAAATTAAGTAATGACTATCCAGGAGATATTAAAACATTATTGGAAACACGATACCTTCCGGCCTTTGCAGGAGGAGATCATCCAGTCTGTTTTATTGGGTAGAGATACGTTGGCATTATTGCCTACTGGCGGAGGTAAATCGATCTGTTTCCAGGTGCCGGCTTTGGCCAAAGAGGGGATATGCATTGTGGTATCACCATTGATAGCTTTGATGAAAGACCAGGTGGAGAACCTGAACGCGAAAGGAATAGCGGCTGTATCTATTGTATCAGGAATGAGCAAACGCGAGGTAGATATTGCGCTGGATAATTGTGTTTACAACGGGGTGAAGTTTTTGTACTTGTCACCCGAGCGATTGCTTTCCGAATTAGTTCGTGAGCGTATATCCTATATGAATGTCAACCTGATTGCTGTTGACGAGGCTCATTGTATCTCCCAATGGGGATATGATTTCAGGCCGCCATATCTCCACATTGCCGATTTGCGCGAATTGCATCCGAATGTTCCCGTGCTGGCATTAACCGCGACGGCAACCTTGGATGTATGTGATGATATTCAACAAAAGCTCCTGTTCAAACAGCAAAATATCTATCGTAAAAGCTTTGAGCGGAAGAACATCAGCTATGTGGTGCAGAATGAGGAAAACAAACTGCGTAAACTGCTGGACGTTGCAAAAGGTGTAAAAGGCAGCGGTATTGTTTACGTGCGTAGTCGTAAAGAAACTGTCGAAATAGCCAAATTTTACGATGAAAACGGTTTTCAGGCTGATTTCTATCATGCTGGGTTGACGATGGAACAGCGGTCGACAAAGCAGGAAAGCTGGAAAAGTAATAAGACCCGAATTATTGTAGCTACAAATGCCTTTGGGATGGGTATTGATAAACCTGATGTTCGTTTTGTGATTCATAAGGACATGCCGGAGAGTTTGGAAGCGTATTACCAGGAAGCTGGCAGGGCAGGGCGGGATGAGCAAAAAGCTTATGCTGTATTGCTTTATAATCATGCCGATCGTATTAAGAATGAAAAGAAACTGCTGACCAATTTTCCGTCAGTTGATGAGATTAAGTTGGTTTATCACCATTTGGGCAGTTACGTGCAACTGGCTTATGGTACAGGTGAAGGCATAAGCTTTGATGTTGATTTGAGCGATTTTTGCATCCGTAACAAGCTTGACCCTAATAAAACGCTCAATGCTTTAAAATTCCTTGAGCAGGATGAATACCTTGCATTTAACGAGAGTGTGTTTTTACCATCACGCTTTCGCTTCGAAGTGCACAATGAAGAGCTTTATAATTTCCAGATACAGAATTCGGCGTGGGATCCATTTATAAAAACGCTGCTAAGATCATATGGAGGCTCGTTTGAAAATTATGTGCGCTTACGGGAATATGATATTGCCCGTCGCAGCAATTTGAGCGTTCAGCAGGTAATTGAAGGGCTAAAACAGTTGCATGAACTCGGTATCTTAAACTATTTGCAACAAACCGATCAGCCACAGGTAACTTATCTCAGGCCGCGGCTGCAGAACAACGAGTTGATCATCAATAAACGTTACATAGAAGAGCGCAAAGCCATATATCTCAAAAAATTGGAAGCCGTATTTGCCTATGCCGAGCACAAAAAATGCCGTAGCCGGATGCTGCTTGCTTATTTTGATGAAGATAACGCCGATAAATGCGGGATATGTGATGTATGCCTGGAAGAAAAACGACTGAAAAATCTTTCTGAAACTACCGATAATATTACTGACGAAATAGCTCATCTGCTCAGCGTAGATACACTCACTATAGACGGTCTGATGAGCTCCCTTAAAAGCGGTACTGAAAAAGACCGCATAGAAACTATCCGCTTGCTCTTGGATGCCGGTAAGATCAAAACGGATGGGGAGCGGTATTATTTATAATAGTCTGAACCGATGATTTGTGTGATTAAATGATTTCGTTGATGCTACTAATCTCCAATCACCGATAACTAATCACTACTCCGAAAATTTTCACCGACCATTTTCCCCGGTTTACCGGGAAAACCCCGCTGTACAACTAATAGAGGCCTTTTTGCTGTAACGGAATTTTATTGCGATCGTCTTATTGGTGTATTTAGAAACAAACAAATTGACAATCAAAATATTAAATATCATGAAAACAAGAATTTTTTCCTTCGTAGCTATTGCAGCAGTAGTTTTAGGAATAGGCAACACAACTTTCGCAGCTAGCAAAAATGATTCAGCTGCTACCAACAGTGAAGTAAGCACTGTATTGAAAAACGTAAGCAAGATCAGCAAGATCGAAGTTCGCGGTAACGTTGAATTGTATGTAACCGATGGTGAAAGCGACCAGGTAAAAGTATACAACCGCTACTATGCTGAAAGTGCAATGGTTCAAACCGAAAAAGGTGTATTACGCATCTCATCTTACTCAGCTCAGAAATTGGTAGTTTGGGTTAAAGCAGAACAATTAACTTCTATCGCTGCTTATGACAACGCTGAAGTGAAATCATTCGGTAAACTTTCTCCAATTGAAATGGAAGTAACTTTGCACGACAACGCTTACGCCAAATTAGATATAGACGGTTACAGCATGAACATCACTGTAAGCAACCGCGCTAAAGCCGATCTTACTGGTAACGTAGATCAATGTAACTTAAAATACGATCGCTCAGCCAGTGTAAATAGCACCAACTTTGCAGCCGCACACGTCACAAGGACAACCGAAGGAGTTGCTAAAAACGATGAACTGGTAATCTTATAATCATCACTTGCAAAAGTTCAACATATACATCGCAGGCCATCTGATAACAGGTGGCTTTTTTGTTTAGATACTGAGGGATAGTGATTTATCTGCCAATATCCGGTTTTATCTGCAACGTTCTTTCTTATGGGTGAGTCTTATAGTTGTATTATAAAATATAAATTATTAATCGCTATCATCATGAAAAAGTTATTAATTACCACTCTAATTACTGTTGCGCTTAGTACAAGCCTGTTTGCAGATCGCATTCAAAAAAGCAACGTCAAGGCGAAAGCATCATATACCGTATTAAAGAAATTCAGCAAAGATTTTGAAGATGCAAAAGATGTGAAATGGTCTGTCGACATAAAATTTCAAAAGGCTGACTTTATCAAAAACAATATAAAAATGACTGCTTTTTATAATTGGCAGAATCAATTTGTTGCGTTAAGTATGGTCATCGATGCCAAAACCATCCCTGTAAGTACACAGAAAGAAATAGCCGACCAATATCCAAATTGTGTTGTAAATGAAGCATTTGTAGTGCAATATAATACCGAAATTAACCCGGATGCTGATGAAGTAACTTATTTTGTTGATCTTAAAAGTGATTCAAAAGAAATAGTAGTCAGGATTGCACCTGATACACACATTAACTTTTTTGCCCGCATCAAATAAAACTCTCCATCAATAAAAAAGGTTGTAAAAGTATCACCTTTTGCAACCTTCAACAATTTATAACTAATCTCTAATCAACTAATCACTACTGGGTATCCCACCACATACGGCTGGTTATCTTATCCCCTCCGGACAAACCAGCTACAGCTTTATTATAATTATCTGGGTTTACCTGCTTATCAACGGTAGAATATTCCATCCTCCGTGGTATGGCACCGGGAGACTGGCTGCCCGTAAAGGTTACAGCTTTCAACAATGGGAAACCTGTGCGGCGATAGTTACTCCATGCTTCATATTCATTAAAGAATGTAGCTATCCAATACTGTGTATTGATCATATTCAAGCCATTCGCATCGTTATAAGGGTTTGCATCGAGATAGGCCTGCGCATCTCCTTCACTGATCGTGCCTGCATCGCCGTAAGCAGATAGCATGGTAATAGCAGCCAAAACACCATTATTGTAGTGATCTACCGCATTGCCCCCAATACCCCAGCGTTTTGCAGCATCCGCCAGCAAAAGCTCAGATTCGGCATACGTTAAAATGAGGGTAGGCGCAGTGGAATTAAATATAATAGGGCTTGGGCGGGAGTAGGCGCTGATGCTGCCACGGTAAGGCGGATCATCAGGGAAGCCGCCAGTGTTGGTATGGCCCTGGTAATTTTGAATACTGCTAGGAGTATTCCCGATGCTATGCCCATTGGGCATGCCATATTGATCAGCAGGGTCCGACGAGCCTCCGGATGGATCATCCCCGGGTTGAAAATCTGCCGGATAAACATAAGACAATACAGGTAACCGAGGGTCATTGTGGAATTTCAAGGTGTCGATAAAGCCTTCACTCATCTGTCCGTCCAATTGTATGGCCCCGTCCTCGCCAATACCGCGATAGATCCTGTTTATGGTAAGCGGATCGTTAGTGCCATGTTGAAGAATAGCGTTGTCGGCATTGCTTTCCATGGTTTTACCTATCACTTTTTGTACATAAGTTTTAGCAGTTTCAGGATCAACTTTGGTAAGGCGCATTGCCATACGTAATAGCAGGGTGTTGCCGAATTTTTTCCACTCACCAATTTGATCATCCGTAGTTAAGGGATTATAGAACTGATCGCCTATAGGCTTATCGGCATTTACGTCCAGGCTGTCAGTTGCCTGCGAAACCTCTTTTAGCAGATCTGTATAAATATCTTTTTGCTTATCATATACAGGGAAATAGATGGATTTAATATAAGCCTGTCCGGCCTGGAAATATGGCACATCGCCATAAACATCGGTTATACGTTCAAATATCAGCGCCTTCATTATTCTTGATATCTGGTGCAGGTTTTTATATTGGGGTTTGCCCGTTGTATTGGTATAAAGGTCTACAGCGTATTTCACCCCATAAGTATAAGCATGGTCAAAAAATGAACCCCAGCCGCCAGGGCTAAGCTGGTATTTATCTCCAAAATAATACCCGGATGTGGATGCCCAATGTTGTATGTAACACCCTGCTCCCTGTATCTCAGTTTCTTCTACCTCTATTGCGTTATCTGTGCTGCCGGTATAAAATAGCTGGGTAGTGGTGAGTATATTATTGGGGTCGAATACCTGTGCTGTGACCGCATTCGGGTCGGTATTCGTTTTTATAAGATCTTTTTTACACGAGGTAATGGCTATGATCATTAAGGCCACTGTCAGTATATATTTAGGTTGTAATTTCATGTTACGTAGTTTATTATGTTTTTCAATAATCATCTTAAAATTTCACGTTAAGGTTAAGCCCGAATGTCCTGGTATAGGGTACTTCAGCTTGTTCAATACCCTGCGGACCGTTTGAATAGTTAGACTCGGGATCAATATTCGGTGTATGTTTCATGATGGTAAACACATTACGGGCCACAAAACTTATGTTTATACTTTGTATTTTATTTTTGAACGCACTGGCAGGGAAAGTGTACCCCAATATGATCTGCCTGAATTTGATAAAGCTGGCGTCATAAACAAAAATGCCTGGATTGTAGGTGCTTACCTGGCCATAATAATCCTGTGGAAAAAGCTCTTGCGTACCATATCTCAGGTCCCTGCCAGGCAGTGTAGCTTTTGACAGGCCGAACTGATAAGCATACCAGTTTGTACCCGAAAATATCTTGCCGCCAAATTTCCCGTCAATTAGGAAAGAAAAATTGAACCCTCTGTACCTTACCTCACTGGTTATGCCCGTGGTCCATGGATCAATACCCGATCCTACATCTACATAATTTGTTCCTGCCGCCGGAGCACCTGTAGCTGGATCAATGACGATTTTACCATTTGCGTCCCTTTCAGGATCAGCAACAAATATCTGGTAAGCTGATTTGCCCAAAGCTTGCGACATGTAAGCCACGCCCAAGCCTTCATCCTCACCGGCACGCGAATACCCCAGCGGATAATTTGTTGAGCCTGATGAAAGTGATAATACTTTATTGGAATTATAAGTTATGTTGACTGTCTCTGTCCAGGTAAAGTGCTGGGTTTTTACAGGTACGCCTGTTACTAAAAATTCGATACCCTTATTTTGTATGGTGCCTGAGTTGAGCAAAACAGCATTATATCCCGAGGTTTCGGAAGTAACAGCTGGTATAACTTCCCGGCTTTCTTTCTTATTATAATAAGCAACATCCAAATGCAGCCTGCTTTTAAAGAAGTCTAACTCTGCACCTATTTCAAATTCTTTGGCAGATGATGGTTCCAATTGTGCATTCGGCACAGTATTGCCATTGGATATGTTTCCGATCGGGTGACCATTTAAATTACCTATATTATTGTAGCCTAATAAAGTCTGGTAGGCAGCATCAGCTTCGCCACCCACATTGGCATAGCCAACTCGTATTTTTCCCATGTCCATCCATGGTATATGAAGGAGCTCTGAGAAGACAAATGAACCGTTGACGGAAGGGTAAAAGTAATTTGTTTTGCCCGGAGCCAGGGTAGAATACCAATCATTACGCCCGGTTACACCCAGGTATAAAAAGTTTTTGTACGAAAAATCAAGAGTTCCGTAGATCGATTTATTCTCTATTATGGGATTGCTCGTATACTCTGTAGGGCTCGCCAGGTTGGCCACAGTATACAGATAAGGGGTTTGGAAGGTATTGCCAGTTGCAACAAGATCATCAACAACAGATTTTCTGGAGTTGGCACCAACAAGGGCCGATAAATCAAAATCCTTTGTTATCTTAAATTTCTTACCCACTATTGCATCGATGTTTAATTCAGTCGATTTTCTGTTTTCCTCGCTCATGGCTCCATCAGGCTGATAGGCCGTACCATTAGGCGTTACATTGGTATTTCTGTCGTCATAATAATCTTCGCCGGCACGAAACTGCAGGTACAAGCCATTATCAAAAGTATATTTAAGATCAGCGGACCCTATAAATCGGTTACGGTGTGTATTATTAATAAACTTGTAAGCCGCGAAGTAGGGGTTGGTAGTGTACGCATCGTCCAGAAACTGATTTTCAGAACCATCGGCTTTATATCCTGGTGCCAGGTTTGTAATATTCACATTCGGTGGAAGGAATAAAGTGGCAAAATTTACGCTACCCGGAGCATCAGATACACTTGGACGATTGTGTGTAAATGCGTTGAGATATTGTCCCTTTAATTGCAGGTCCAATCGCTTACCTAATTTATAATTGGTAGAAAATGAAAAAGACTGTTGCTTAAACCCTGCGTTAGGTATGATACTGGTGTTATCAAGGTCGCTGGCAGAAAATCGCATGCTTCCATCATCCCCCAGGCTTTTGCTGAACGAGATTGTATTGGTGGCGGCATAGCCAGCTTTGTAAAAACGCCCCATATTTCCACTAACCGCACTATAAGGCCTTTCGACACCGTCAAATTGAAAAACTTTAGATCCGTCGAGTTTTGGCCCCCAGCTTGAAAGCCCAAACTCAAACGCCTCACTGCCATTCGTAGCTCTTATCCCGTCAGAACCCTGACCATATTGCTTTTGCCAATCCGTGTTATCAATTACATTTTGCAAAACATAATTAGAATTTAACTCTACACCAGAGCCCTTGGCATTTTTACCTGATTTTGTTGTGATCAAAATAACGCCCTTGCTGCCGCGATAGCCGTAAAGCGCAGAAGCAGCAGCTCCTTTTAATATGGAAATCGTCTCAATATCATCCGGATTAATATTAATAGTACCGTCGCCACCATCGGCGCCACCATAGCCACCGCCAACATCGGTCTGGCTGTAAGTGCTATTCTGCATGGGTATACCATCAATTACATATAGCGGTTGATTGGAGCCGGTAATATCCGAAATGCCACGTATTACCACGTTTGAAGAACCGCCCGGGCCCGTAGCTACATTACTTACGTTAACACCCGCTACTTTGCCTTCAAGGCCATTTACGAAATTGGTTTCACGCGCCTCTGTAAGGGTGGCACCTTTTACTTCCGTCACTGAGTAACCTAATGCGCGCCTTTCTCTCTTAATACCTAAAGCGGTAACAACCACATCATTTAATTGCCCGGCAGCTTGCGCCAGTTTAATGTTGATAGTGGTTTGGTTGCCTACTGCCACTTCCTGCGTTTTATATCCGATAAACGAGAAAGCCAGGGTGGCCGAAGCTGGTACAGAGATAGTATAGTTTCCATTGGCATCCGTTGCAACTACAGTGCGGGTGCCTTTTACAGTTACAGTAACACCCGGAACCGGCTGATTTGTTTCAGCATCAGTTACTGTACCCTTAATAGCTGTTTGGGCAAAAGCTATGCTGCTGACCAAAAGGATCATTAATGTCTTTAGAACAAAGACCTTTAAAACAAATGAAAATTTGTGATAGTAGAGATTTTGTTTCATAGTTTGAGATTAGGATTTGAAGATTTGGTTAAAGAACAGTTTTAGACATGGTCGGAAACACAAGCTGCAATAGCTTAGTATTCCTTTAGGAGAAAAATCGTTTTTGAATAATAATCAAAAACTTTAATTAGGGAAAATAGCTCGGTTAGCTAATATAAAAATAAAATCGGATTGAAAATTTATACAATCAGGTGAAAAATTTATACAAAATGCTTTTTTCTGACTCTTTAATAGAGAGATCCTGCAGGTAAATCCCGCCCGGGTCGCTTCAATCTGCCCATCCACTGGAATTTTCACCGACAGTTTTCGTCCGTTCACCGGGAAAATAGGGCTGTACATCTAATAGTGGGTATTTTGCTGTAACGTTTCCTTTTTGGTGCCGTCTTATGGATGTATTTAAAAACAAAGAAATACAAACATTTGACAATCAAAATATTAAAATACAATGAAACCATTAAGAGCTACAAAAAAACAGACAATTGCTCGCAATAGCTTCATTACCATTAAAAAACAAATTACAGCAATGAAAACTAAATTTTTATCCTTCGTAGCTATCGCAGCAATAGTATTAGGAGTAAGCAACACAACCATAGCAGCAGTAAAAAATGACGGAGCTGCAAAAAATAATGAAGTTAGCACAGTGTTAACTAACGTAAGCAAGATCAACAAAATTGAAGTTCGCGGAAACGTAGAAGTTTTTGTATCAGACGGCGCAGCCGACCAGGTAAAAGTATACAACCACTACTATGCTGAAAGCGCTTTGGTACAAAGCCAAAACGGTGTACTGCGCATCTCATCTTTCTCAGATCAAAAATTAGTAGTTTGGGTTACTGCAGCTCAATTGACAGGTATCAGCGCTTATGATAATGCTGAAGTAAAATCATTCGGTAAATTATCTTCTATAGAAATGGATGTTACTTTACATGATAATGCTTATGCAAAATTAGATCTTGATGGTTACAGCGCTAATATCACGCTGAACAACCGTGCTAAAGCCGACCTTAATGGTTCTGTAAGTCAATGTAACTTAAAATATGATCATTCATCAACTGTAAACAGCACAAACTTTGCTACTGAGCATATCACTAAAACTGTTGACGGGTTGAACAGAACTATGGATGAAGACCTGGTAACCCTCTAATCAATACTTTTGCAAAAGTTCACTATATATTCACAAAGCCGTTCTTGTAAATCGAACGGCTTTTCTTATTTTTGGTGTAACCTGATCTGATCAGACACGTCCTATACAAAAACAACTCCAATGAAAAAAATCTACTCAAATGCAATATTGATTATTGCAGCCGCATCACTATCCGTTTTATCTTCGTGCAGGTTCGGCTGTGTCAAAGGCTCGGGCCACCAAATAACTGAACAGCATAAGATGGGTGACTTCACCCGGCTGGATGTATCCGGCAGCTTTCGGATTGTTTTAAAACAGGACAGCAGTTTGAATGTGTCAATAACTGCAGACGATAACCTGATGAAATACATCCATACCAGCGGCGAGGGTGATAAATTGCGCATTTATTCGAAGAAAAACCTGTGTGGCAGTGGCGAAATGGTGATCAATATTGGTGTGAAAAACCTTGAATTAATAAAGATCTCCGGCGGTAATAATTTAACTACAGATGGGAAGTTGAATACAAAAGACCTGCACCTTGAACTTAACGGTGCAAGTAAATTAGATATGGACCTGAATGCAGCCAATGTTTTCACTGAAGGTAGCGGATCAACAGATATGAACTTAAGGGGACAGGCCACTTCACATAAAATTGAATTTGCGGGCAGCGGCAAAGTTAATGCCCTTGATTTTGTAGTAGGTAGTTATGATATTGAAACAACCGGTGCAAGCGACTGCAATATCAATGTACTGAAGGACCTTAATGTAAACACCACAGGTGCCGCCGATATTAAATACCGGGGTAATCCAACAAGTGTTAACACCAGTAAAACAGGTGCCGCAACTGTAACAAAGATCAATTAAGATATATTGTCAATATGTTTTAAAGAGCTCCGTTTATATGGGGCTTTTTTGTTTATGTATATTATGCTTAATTCAAAAAGAAGTAATTGCGAGAACGGTGATCTGATGATTTTTTCAAAAAATTATTAATACCTTTGCACTCCCAAAACAAAGGGCATGCTATTTGATAAAGGCATGACTGACATAGGATTTTAGTAAAAAATACGCAATAAGAAAATGAATATTTCGCAGGAAAAAATCGACAACCTGAATGCCGTTGTAACCATTAACATCAAACCTGAAGATTACCAGCCAAGGGTTGAAAAAGCTATAAAAGATCACGCTAAAAAAGCAAAAATACCTGGTTTCAGGCCGGGAATGGTTCCGCCGTCGCACATCAAAAAGATGTATGGCAAAAGCATTTTGGTTGACGAAGTGAATAACCTGCTTTCTGATACGCTGAACAACTATATCAATGAGCAGCAACTGGAAGTATTGGGCCAGCCACTGCCAAAAATGGATGACGAAAAGCAATACAACTGGGATTTTGCTGACGATTTTGAATTTAACTACGAATTAGGTTTAGCTCCTGAGTTTGATGTTGATTTCTCATCAAAAGATAAGGTAACCCAATATGTGATCAAAGCTGATAAGGAAACTTTAGAGGCCCGTATCAAAAATATCCGCAAAAGCTATGGCAAAATGACAAATCCTGACGTATCGGCAGACGGTGATGTGCTTTATGCCGAATTGGTGCAGCTTTCTCCGGATGGTTCTGTTTTTGATGGTGGTGTTACCAATACTACGTCGGTTCGTTTAGACCAGGTACAGGACGAGAAAATTAAAAAGTCGCTGATCGGTTTGAAAAAAGATGATGAAGTAACGCTGGATATTCAGAAAGCCTATAATAACGATGCAACACGCATTGCAGCTATTTTAAAGGTGGACGATGAAACAGCGGCTGAGTTAAAATCAAACTTCCGTTTAACTGTTAAGAACGTTAACCGTTTGGAAGAAAGTGATTTGAACCAGGAGTTCTTTGACAAATTATTTGGTGAAGGTACAGTAACTACCGAAGAGGAATTCAGAGCAAAAATTACTGAAGAGGTAGAAGCTATGTTTGCACAGGATTCTGAACGCAAACTGCAAAACGATCTGTATAACCTGAGCATCGAAAAAGCAAAATTTGATCTGCCCGACGAGTTTTTGAAACGCTGGTTAAAAGCAACCAACGAAAAATTAACCGAAGAGGAGTTAACAGGTGGTTATGCTGATTTTGCTAAAAATCTGAAATGGACCCTGTTGGAAAATAAGATTATTAAGGACAACAAGGTCGAGATCAAATACGAAGAAGTGTTTGCTGCTGCCAAACAACGCCTGGATGCACAGTTCAGGATGTACAGCCCTCAGCCGCTGAGCGAAGAGCAATTAGGCCAATACGCTGTTCAGTATTTACAGAATAAAGAAGAAGCCAATAAGATTTTTGAAGAAGTAAAAGCACTGAAGGTATTAGATTACCTGAAAGGTATTGTTACTTTAGAGAAGAAAGATATCGACGCAAAAGATTTCAGCTCGGTGGCATAATCTTATTTAGACATAAAGTACTAAAAACCAAAGCAGCTCCAAAAGGGTTGCTTTTGGTTTTTCTATATTGTACCAATCCCACCTTATAATTTTTACTTTTATCAAACTTTAAATAAAGAATTGTATTCAACTAAAAACTATATTTAACGCAATTAAAAATAAAGGAAACAAAAAATCATGGACAATATTGATAGAAATGAATTCAGAAAATACGCTGTAAAACATCATCGTATTAACAGTATCTATGTAGATAAATATATAGCAGGTGTTGATAGAAACGCCATGCCAAGCGGTATAGCAACTGTGCCCTCTGGTATGACTCCTTACATCATCGAAGAACGTCAATTGAATGTGGCCCAAATGGACGTGTTCTCGCGCCTGATGATGGACCGTATCATCTTCTTAGGTGATGCCATTTATGATAACATTGCCAATATTATCCAGGCACAATTACTGTTCCTGCAGTCGGCCGACAGCAAACGCGATATCCAGATCTACATCAACTCTCCGGGTGGTTCGGTATATGCTGGTTTAGGAATTTATGACACCATGCAGTTTATCTCAAACGATGTGGCAACCATCTGTACAGGTATGGCGGCATCTATGGCAGCTGTATTATTGTGTGCGGGTACCCAGGGTAAAAGGGCAGCATTGCCGCATTCAAGAGTGATGATCCACCAGCCATCGGGCGGTGCGCAAGGGCAGCAGTCGGATATCGAAATAAGCTACCACGAGATCACAAAATTGAAAAAAGAACTCTACCAAATCATTGCTGATCATAGCGGCGCACCGTACGAAAAAGTTTGGGATGCATCAGACCGTGATCATTGGATGATTGCTGAAGAAGCAATAGAATTTGGTATGGTTGATGAAATTTTGCGCGGTACAAAGGGCAAGAAATAAGAAACAACCAACTGATTATAACGTGTTAACAATAAATGAATAACCAAAAACGTTGCAATTGTTCCGTTAATTTGTTAAGTTTGGTTATATAGAATAATAATGAACAAGAACAGCAAAGAGATAAGATGTTCGTTTTGTGGCGCAGGGAAGCAGGATTCACTCATGCTTATAGCTGGTCTGGACGCGCACATTTGCGATAAATGTGTAAACCAGGCTAACGAAATATTGGCTGAGGAACTGAAAGTGCGGAAGGTTAAAACATCTCCTTCTTTGCCCGCTTTACTCAAGCCATCAGAAATAAAAGTCCACCTCGATCAATATGTGATAGGGCAGGATGACGCTAAAAAAATCCTGTCCGTGGCTGTTTATAACCACTACAAACGGTTAAACCAGCGGATTGAAAAAGATGAGGTGGAGATCGAAAAATCGAACATCATTATGGTGGGCGAGACAGGTACAGGTAAAACTTTACTGGCTAAAACATTGGCCAGGATATTAAATGTCCCTTTTTGTATTTGCGATGCTACTGTACTTACAGAAGCCGGTTATGTAGGGGAGGACGTCGAAAGTATTCTGACCCGTTTGCTACAGGCTGCCGACTATGATGTAACCGCTGCAGAAAAAGGTATCGTTTATATTGATGAGGTGGACAAGATAGCGCGCAAAAGCGACAATGCTTCCATCACTCGTGATGTATCGGGCGAAGGCGTTCAACAAGCTCTGTTAAAGATTCTGGAAGGTACAATGGTTAATGTACCGCCGCAAGGTGGTCGTAAGCATCCTGATCAGAAGATGATTACCGTGAACACCAACAATATCCTGTTCATTTGCGGTGGTGCTTTTGATGGTATCGAAAAGAAAATAGCTAACCGCCTGCGTACGCAGACTGTGGGTTACAAACTTTCGCACCACGAAGGCGAGATCGATCTGAAAAACCTGTACAAATACATTACACCTCAGGACCTGAAATCTTTTGGATTGATACCTGAGCTGATAGGCCGTTTGCCGGTGCTAACTTATCTGAATCCTTTGGACAGAGAAGCCCTGCACAATATCCTTACCGAGCCCAAAAACTCCCTGCTTAAACAATACAAAAAACTGTTTGAGTACGAAGGTGTAAAACTGGAATTTGACGAGGAAGTGCTTGATTTTATTGTAGATAAAGCAATGGAATTCAAATTAGGCGCCCGTGGCTTGCGCTCTATCTGCGAAGCGATCATGATCGACGCGATGTTTGAGTTCCCGTCAAAAAAGGATGTCAAACAATTGAATGTTACGCTGGATTATGCGCACGACAAGTTCGAAAAATCCGATCTCAAAAAATTAAAGGTAGCTTAACAACACAGATAAGTTTAAAACCTTATATTTGTAGATATACACACAAACCCTGGTGCATGCCGGGGTTTGTTGTATCATATCAAATTACCTATTGTCATTCTGAACGATAGAGAAGAATCTTCCTGAACATCTAAGCCTGATGGCAGGTCAGAGAAGATGCTTTGTTTCTCTGTATGATGGCAATCACAAAAATACTCCTATGAACGAAGAAAAAGACGAACTGGATCCCAAAGAAGTAAAGAAGATTGAAACCCCTGTAACATCAGGCCTTAAAACAAAGGAAGCAATTGTAGTAAATTGGCTGCCGCGCTATACCGGCCGCCCATTGAATGATTTTGGTGAATACATCATCCTGACCAATTTTTCTAAATACCTGCAATTATTTTCTGAGTGGAACGAAAATGCACCGATAATTGGGTTGGATAAACCGATGCAAAGTGTTTCAGCAGGGGGAATCACCATTATTAATTTTGGTATGGGCAGCTCGGTTGCTGCAACGGTGATGGACCTGCTTACCGCCATTAAACCTAAAGCGGTGATCTTTTTAGGCAAATGCGGGGGACTAAAAAAGAAAAACAAAGTAGGCGACCTGATACTGCCCATAGCAGCCATCAGGGGTGAGGGGACATCAAATGATTATCTTCCTCCGGAAGTACCGGCCCTGCCATCATTTGCCCTGCAAAAAGCCATTTCAACTACCATACGTGATTTTGGCCGAGATTATTGGACAGGTACCTGTTACACTACTAACAGAAGAGTTTGGGAGCACGATAAAGAATTTAAGAAATACCTGAAGACGTTACGTGCAATGGCTGTCGACATGGAGACTGCGACGATTTTTACTACTGG
>Ga0307510_10002377_pt1 | contig 21321 bp, 13 predicted proteins | sample 12_EM_MG_FD_207224 | JGI IMG/M metagenome (GOLD analysis project Ga0307510, IMG submission 207224) | Populus trichocarpa ectomycorrhiza microbial communities from riparian zone in the Pacific Northwest, United States - 12_EM | ecosystem: Host-associated > Plants > Roots > Unclassified | place... | reverse complement strand
GTCAAAAAACTGTCCCAATGATAGGGCATTTTATTTCGCTTATTATTACATCATTTCTGATCCAAATCACATGATCCAGAATATTTCCGAAAGCCAAGATGATGTAATATAACATACATTATTTTCATAATATTTAATAATTTATTTGATTTATTCCAAGTCACTCTTTCCAAAATGGCAAAACATTGGGACAGTTTTTTGAGCGACTGTATCTCATACAGGTGAACAAAATCTTTGAGATATTGTACCATGGCTGACAATCCCCTCTCTCCACCCCGTAACTCATTGTAAATACTCCCCAGCGTCCTATTGAAGCCTAGGAAATGATTCAGCATTGGGTCAAGGTATTCCCATGTGTCCTCTTTGGCCAAATCTGTGGGGACATTCTCAGAAAATACTGTGATTTCATCAGATTCACTTGCATCAGGAAGGACTGGTAAGCTTTCAACTGCCTTCTCCAGGGCCACAAGAATGTTAACAGAGTGTGTATTAGGTGCCAGTGGGACTTGTCTAGGTGTGAGTTCTGTTGTGTGAGTGGCAGGTAGATGCGAGACTGATTCTATTGCATATGCGATCACAGGACCCAGCATAGGAATGGTTGGAGGGATGATGACCTTTGGTTGCTTCATGAAGAAAGATGGAAGCTCTGACTGGGATTGTTGGTGAGCACTTGTTTTCTTCTTTTTCTTGAGATTCCGTTTGCATGCTTTGCTTTTTCCAGGATGGTGTTGCTTCACCAGGTTTTGTCGACTGCCCATGCCCATGCTGATTTGTTTTTCACAAACTGGGCATGTCACTTTTCCATCAACAATATCAAGATCGTGATAGGGATCCTAAAGACCAGTAAGTATTGATAACTTCCAACTCCATTGTAGACTTACCATCACATTATCGCTACTAGCCCCATCTCCAGGTTCTGGCATATGTTCCATACTGCCTGACATAGCCTTTCAGATGACAACAGTGCAAGTTCGATCCAGGCTGAGGCGCATGAACACTGGGCTCAGAACAAGCTTGCCACCCTCATTTTCTTTGCTGTCTGCCTTGATCCCAAACTTTCTCTTTCCTGCAAAGCCTGACGCCATATGACAGCAAGCACACACCCTTACTTTACAAGGGAGGGCCCACCATGTCCAATCCCCATTAGGCCTCAGTGCACCAGTCTACTGTACGTTCTGCCGTGTCTGCATTCCTCCTGCCATTGCTTAGCAGCCTTAACTGTTATTCCTCCCACCTCAGTGCCCTCACCCTCAAAGTTTTACAGTACATTCATTCTTGGCCGGATCGGCCAACCCTGTGTCCTCACACTTGCACTCTCAGTCTGGATTCCTATCTAGTACTGGTACTAACTAGGTTACATTGTAAGGACCTATTGACTTGCATATATATTTTATTTCTCCTCTCATTACTCCCAAGTCTCCGACGCAAGCCCCAGTGTAATGTGGCAGGCGCTTGATGATCATCAATGGGTGCGCACTCAGAAACCATTGTGTCCAAACAAAAAAGTCATGGATTTGATCATATCCAGCACTTTAGATCTCAGATTTCTAATTTTGAGATGGTCGATTTTTTTCATACTGCAGTTGGGGGTCAAACTAACTACCTATCCCCCGTGTCCCGGAATCCCGGCCTGGGCCCCCCTTGGCCAGAACAGCCACCTTGCAATTTCCATGGGTTTCAATGGAGACTGCCTGGCCGTCTGTTCTTTCAAGGGGCGTTTGTTAGGTTTCCCATGGATTCCAGCTCACCTGTGTTTCAGTTTGATGACCGACTGCTGATGCTCACAAGGCTGTCAGCCGCAACGCCAAACAGACCACACATCAGCAAAAGTGCAAAAACAATGTAAGGGGCTTGGATAGCCTTCCAAGGGCCACCTCGCTTGCAAGGCACCCCGATCTGGGGACAAGTATATTGGTGTTGGGTGAGACTTTACAATGGGGCCAATGATTATGTATATTATTTACCAGATCACTGTAATATTACAATGATTATGCAAGAAATTCGAGTTTCTTACAAGATGTATGCCTGATCTGGTGTGATTGAGGTAAGGAGTATACAAGAAATTCGAGTATCTTACAAGATGTATGCCTGATCTGGTGTGATTGAGGTAAGGAGTATACGAGATAATGAAGATCTTACAAGATGTATGCCTAATCTGGTGCGATTGAGGCAAGGTTTTTGCTGTTTGGGGTCGGGATCTTGCAATCAGGAGGCATACTACACCGATTCCTCAATGCATCATCAATTGCATGCATGATCCTTGGCTATCAGGTAGCATTCATGTATAATCTTCCCCAGATCCTTACCAAAAATCACACATTTTTCCGAAAATATTAGAATAAAAATAAAATGCATTGATTTTAATACACTACAGGCTAGTACAGGGTGCCATAGACCAGTACATTCACAGGCAGTAACTATTATGGCAAAGGGTCATTCTGCAGGTGGTGGAGGTGGAAAGCAAGTGAATGGGGGTTGTTATTCTAGTATGCACCATGTACAGCAGCTCATGTAGTGCGGTGTGTCGAATATTGTTCAAAGACCTGTCTGAAATTTCTATGTCAATAAGGAAGTGCGTTTGTAAAAAAATTCCTTACTTGAACACCAACAGAACGTTCCCGCAGTCCAACCTTCGTCGTCAAATAAGTCCACGATAAAGTCTCCCCTCTGTTCAGAAATTGATGGCACTGGAAGTATGAGTTAGAGGCAAACAAAAAAGAGGGATAAATGCACCTCAGCTGCAGCTGCAGTGATGGCAAGACGTGCGATGCGCCAGCATTTCAGTGCTGCAACAAGAGACACTGTGGCTGTGCCTGTGATGTTCACCACGACTTTGACGCGCTTGATCTCCCGCGGGATGTCTGAATCTGGCCAGCGGCGGGATGTGGCGAGCTGCACTGCGCTGAGGAGCATTGGTAACAGAAAACTGCCACCCGAAGTGAGGATGAGCATGGGGAGTCGGTGAATCGTTTATGTAGCAGCTGTGGGATTTCTCAGACACGAGCATGACTCATATATTCAAGTCGTTGAAAGAGGGAGGGGGGGAAATACACATAGGGTGAGACTTCGCATGACTTTGGGCTGCTGTTTGAATGTGTGGATGTAAAATTGAGGTGGTACCTGGGACGCGTTGTGCCGGATCATTGGGAAATTTGCCCTGGTACCAGCAGAGGAATTTGGCTAAGACCCACAAGTTATCAACCATATGGAGGACGCTGTAGATCTCCTTGCTCCATGCCTGCGCAGCATTCAAGACATCCATCTCCACATATAATAGAGTTCGACAAAGAACTCGGCACATGCAGCGATATAGATCACAGCATTTACCAATCAACCGAACTTGAGAAAGACAGACGTGGCCATGGTCATCGTGAGATGAATGGGCAACTTTGAGTGTTCAAGTCTTTCAGACCGAGGCCCCGCTGTGTGTGATGAGGGTGATATTGGATGGCAGGTTTCCCAAACAGCACACACCAGTGGCATGGCCTAACCATGGCTCCGCGATCTGCGCAATCTGAGTGTCTTCGGCAGGAAATCGAGGCGCAAAAGAGGGTGTGTTGGTCGACGTTCAGGCATGAGGAAACGAGGGACAATGAAGAAAAGGTGAGGACATAAGAGACGGAGTGTGAGAAACCGAGGGGAGACGAAGAGTGCGAGAGTCAAACCAGCAAGGCCTCACGAACCTGGTGGCAGGTGAGCCCAGAGGACATCATGTGAAGATGAGCGGGTTAGGGCCTGGTTTATGGTCGTATAAATGAAGCACTCAAGCCCTTGATGGTACAGTGACGGTGCGCAGTCCTACTGGTTGACGCCGACATTGGTCGTCTTGGTCCTTGACAATGTGTTTTCTTCCTGTGTCTCTGTTACGGGAATACACGGGAGACACTGGATGCCTGGATGTGGGTGAGAAGAGAGAAGAACAAAAAAAAGTCGGTCCTGCCCCGACCTTTTAAAACTGATTGGGGAAAAACAAAAAAGGGTTGAGAGTATCTCATTTTGGTGGTAAAGGTGTAGTCGCGCAGTCTTCCATTGTGGCCCTTGTGACTGAGATCGGGGTCAGTGTGTCCGCATTGGGCAACTCACCTGTCTTCCCTGGCGACCCTGGAGACCTTGACAGCTTTGGGCTTGTGTTGCACGATCTTGAAAACTGACACAAGGGAAGTCGAACCGTCAGGCCTCAGGCATCGACGCATGTCACGCACAAGAGCAAAAGCGAGTGCTACCAGTCGCAGACCCAGCACCTGTACTAGCCGAGAGCACCGCCAGCATCTGACTCACTGGCAAGGCTGGGAGAGCCATGGCTGCTAGGTCTGAGGCGCTGGTGCCCTGGGCACAAGATGAGGCTGAGTGCAGACGTGAAATGGCGCCGCAAGACTACAACACAGAAAAAAACATTAATTTATTCAAATGTCGTGCAGCGAGTCTCCCACCTAATCAATTGATCCCCTTCATACCCAGCTCCTCTGCAATGATTACGGCGGCCTCCTCCCTGATAACAAGCACAGTCGAGTACATATTACAGCAACGTGTGGGGGGCAGGGTAGACAAGTTGGGAACTTTGGGTCCATGAACGCCAGACACATTGAGTGCGGGCCGACGACACTGCCGCACTTGTGAGGGGTCATCGTGCAGGTGCAGAGCTAACCGCTTTCAAAATCAGAAAGGAAAATAGAACAAAACAGGACAAGATGAGGGTGAGAGTGTGTGGATCAGTGGGTGGATGGGAGCTGGCTGTAGTCACTGGCAATTGAGAGTGATTTAAAGTATTGTTCTTTGGGACAAAAAAGAGAAAGGTTTCACACACCCATCTTGCGCACATACGCCTTGAGAATGCGTTCGTTCTTGACCTCATATAAAATTCAAGGCAAATGCGATGGAGTCCCCGGCATTCTTGATGAAAGATGCGGAAGGGCCTGGCCTGAATCCCGGGTGCAGCACTCTGGGCTCACCATGAAAGTGTGGCATATGATCTTGTGGAAAGACTTGTAGCCCCCACATGAGGGGTATCATATCTGCTATCCTACATTTAAAAAAAGGATAGGGTTTGGGTAAGTGGTGGGGGATAATGGGAAGGAGGGTCCGAGTTGGGCAGGGATGACAACTGACAATTTGGGGAACGAAGTCGAGTGCGGCTAAGACACCCTCAGTGTGCATGGTGTGTGCATGGCCATGTGTGACAAGGTGCTCCTACAGTAGATGATAGATATATGGAGTGCATTGGTGGAGTGCGTGATTAGGTGTGATGAGTCTCTGTATGCTGATGGAGAGTATTGTGCTCATCGTCCTAACACCTAACCGATGTGTGATTCCTATACAAGGCAGGGACCAATGCGTGGCTGAATTTTGTTGCTAGGTGGCACTTTGCAAGCTCAAGACTAGATGGGGGACATTCTTGCAGTTTTCTTCCAATGTTCACCGGGTAGCAGCGGCAGAGCTTGCAAAATCTCGCCACTCCGGAATTCACTATCCACGGGGATTGCCGACCCCTTGGAATACCAAATGAATGCGTCATTCCTATGCAAGAGGGGGACAAATTCACAGCTGCCTTGTATTGATAGGTGGTGCTACACAAGATTGTGACTGGATATGCATTATTCCTGCAAACCTCCCAACTCCAAGACTAAATCCTGGGCTGAACTCACTGGATGTTGGAAGGCCTCACCGGGCTGGGATTAGTATCCAAGGGAACTGCCAACCCCTTGGAACACCCAACAAACGCATCGTTCCTATACAAGAGGGGGACAGATTCGGTATTGATAGGTGGTGCTACACAAGATTGTGATTGGATATGCATTATTCTTGGAAACCCCTCAACTCCAAGAAAAAATCCCAGGCTGAGCTCACTGGATGTTGGAAGGCCTCACCGGTCCGGGATTACTATCCGTGGGGACTGCCGACCCCTTGGAACACCCAACGAACATATCATTACTATGCAAGGGGGAGATAGAAGCACAGTTCCCTTATATTGATAGGTAGTACCATACAAGATAGTGAATATTCTTGCATTCCTCACTGCGTAATGGCAAACCTTGCAAAAGACTTATAAGATGGGTAATAATATTATATTTGTGATACAAAGGTTAACTACCCTTGCATACATTAACTACTTTTGAAACTTTTGCTGATGCAAGTGACCCCCGAGAGACGTATATAAGAGTGGCCATGTCCTCGCGTTCTATCCCCAGAAATCCCCTCACTCCCCATCTTCGGTCTTCACCTCCTGGTCGTGGATCCGTGTGGCCGGCAGGTCATAGTACTGCAGCTGCGCGCAGGCCACGGGGAGGCGTCGATCTTCGACACTCACCTGTTTGTCGCGTCATGTCCCCCTCTCGGCCCTCCCTCATCGAGCTCGTCCAACACCTGCGCGACGTCGCAAGCGTCGTGTGATGGCTGGGGGACTTTCGCTCGCGAGGGTCATGGTGTCGAGGGGGGTTGGAAAAAGTGTGCCGAGAACGCTCAAGCCTCAAGATTACATCCCTCTCTTCGCCGGAAGGCCGGAAAACGTGTGATCGTCTGATTCAAGTTGACTCTTGAGTGTCGTGTTGCGTGATTGAAGGTCTTCTGGTCGCGAATTGTCATAGTCTATAGTTTCGGGATTGAAAAAGACCTACATGTACGTACGTAGTGTTTCGGGTTGGCGGCGGCGCGTCTAGATGCCCGGGGAGTTCTGACGAGTCGCTGGGGGACTGGCACTCGTACACCTCGAGGACGCAAGAGGCAAAAAAAGCCCAAACTAAAGAAAGGTCCGAGGTTTAGAACCGGGTATCTTGCCTTTGATGGCCAGGACGCGCCGCTGCTGCCCACCCCGCGGAGAAAAAAATATGTTTCCGTGGGTTTGACTCCTAAATGCTGGTGTGATCGCTTGACCTACGGGCCACAGCGAGCCTGAAGTCCTTAGGCCTAAGGTCTTAACATATGCGGAATGCGGGCCTCCAAAGCAGACAACGCTATTCGTGAGGAGTTGTCACATCGTATCGTACATCGTAGACAATATTCCAAGGGTTTGAGACAGTAAGCCATGATCGGCCTTTTAAGGTGAGATAACAGAGCAAAGATTTTACGCGAGTATACAGTGTCAGTCAAATCGGAATACAAAGCAAAGGGTGCTGTACAGAAATGCTTCTGGAGAGAGATAGCCGAATCATGGGAATACATTGGAAGGGGTTACCTGTTGACAATACACCATGTGCAATACAAGTGGCGAACGAGCAAGTCGGGACACGTATCAGTCGTATAGTGAACGGTCCAAGACAAATGAAGTTCACCGAATCACGCGTGACCATATCTTATCACGTCTTCATAAATATACCTATGTCCCACACATGATCGATGCATTTCTTGAGTTGTGCGACTCTGCTCCTGTTTGCAAGCGTTACCCCGCGCCCACCTTCCGGCCGTCCGGGAAACTACTTGCAGGCACAAGCCGACCTACACAATAGCGGAGTATCAACAAAGAGCGGACGCCGCTCTTTCAGTTTGACCGCCATCGACATCTTCGACGGCCACCTGGCCGCTTGGCTATGCCTGTGCTGCGGCTTTGGCCACCGCAGAATCCACTGCGCCTTAAAGCCATCTGCCGACAGGACTGCGATCGCTCCAGCTGCCTTCACAGCATGGGGTGCAATATCATGCTCCTGATGGCATTGATGGTGGGGTTGGGAAAGGACTCGCACGTCACTTGCAATACAAGAAATAGCCCTTTTCGATGGTCAGCATTTCTATGATGAATTGAGCCATAGAATGCCCACAAGTAGTCACTGCATCCTCACCGTTGTTGCATTTACCCGCACTGGTAGGCCGCACCGGTCGTGATACAGAATAAAGACAGCATTAGCAGTGACAAGCCAACGCCTCCACTGAAGTCATAGTCCTGACGCACGGGCCTTGTCACTAAAAGCATGCCGTCTCAGAAACTTCGCTACCCAGGGATGGTCCTTGGATTTGCGCCATCCGCTGGCATAGTAAGGCTTCATCAGAAAATAGATAGAGGAGGAATACACGTAAGTTGATGCCGAAAGTTGGGTTCGGTTGAATTCAGAGATTCTGACCGGGAGCCGCTCGTACAAGAGATCTGATTGCTGTTGTATGAAAGCGAAGGGCATAGCCTTGGGAACGCTTCGTAGTCAGGTAGCATGCCGCGGAGCCACTGCGTGAGGTCAGCCAAGTTGTGGTGACTGCGTGATAGCATTGTTGGTCAGCAAGACGACTACGTGGGATGACCAGGACAAGGCTCACCGAGCAGGCTTGGCGTCAGGATTGATCATGACGTATATGCTCGCATGTCGGCGAAGGCGGCGGTGGTGGTGGCGGCTGCTAGCGCATTCACAGATGAGGCATGGCCAGCGTTTGGGAGCTTTCAGAGGTCGCAGGTTCCTTTCGATGTGAGCGTTGTCGGTCGTAAGGCGATTCATCACCGATATCATCTCAGCTATGACGGAATCTATTGGACTCTAACGGAAAAGTCGATCGAAAGCGAAGACGTGATTAATATTGCTGCCGCACGAGAGAGATCACGCACCATTCGAGCCCTTTCCGTCCCTAAGTTAGCCTCGTCTTCTAGCTGAAATTGTTTGCCCAGTCCACGCTCAACTTGTTGAAAGAGTTTTCTGCAACTCTGGAAAGAAGCTGAAGGAGAAAAGATCAGCCATTAGTTATTCTGGGGAAAAAGAAGAGGGAACGGGGGGGTGAATTAGACGAACCACTACTATTTTCCACCCGCTTCGAAACTCGGCCAGAGAGAACCGTCCATTTGGTCGAGCGCGGGGCTATTTGATTATGCTCACATGGTTGCCATCTTTCACGGCTTGCATATGGTGTCAGTTCAAAAACTGTTGTATCGCGGGAATACCGACTTGGAACGTCTGATGCCGAGGGGCATGGCCCAACACACCAGCGACCACAGACGCCACGCTGCTAGAGAGGTTTGCGAGAGGGATGAAAAGGGGAACGCTATCGCAAAAAAAAAACATGACAGATTCGGTTCGGAAAGTTGGAAACCTTTTCGATTTCGAAAAGAAAGAGTCGCTTCGCGAAGGTTGTCAAACGTCCCATGTATGAGGCGGAGGCTGCGCGCGGAGCCTAAGTCCGGCTCTCGTTGCGGAGTCAAGCGGGTGACGTGGTGACATCTCGAGACGACATGTCGAAGGGATCGCGGTCAACGGGGCTACAGTTTTGCCATTTGGGGTTAAGTGACGACATCCGACATCCGAGCGTTTCACATCTCTCATCTCACTCCCACCTGGGTGACCTGATCGTTATCATCATGCCTTACTCTGAAGAAACTGCAGGCTACAGGGTAATTTTTATTTTCCACTTTTAGAGAGAAACAACGCTCATTCTGTCTTGGCTACTCTTACAGTTCAATCATACCATGTTGCGGGTCAAAGATCCCAAAGTTTCGATCGCTTTCTACACAGATGTGAGTCTATCATCTATTTACCGTCCCTCGTCTTACCGCCTCCTCCCTCCGTTTCCTAAAACCAGGTCATCGGAATGGACCTCATCGAAAGCGAGCAGATCGTCTCTGATGCCTTACAACCGGCTCACATGAAAACTTGAATAGCGCTCGAATTTAGCGACTTTACGCTCTACTTCTTCGCCTTTGATCACACCGACGGCAAAGCCACAGATGCAGAGAAAAAAGAGGGTCGTAGGGACCGTGAAGGTGCGTTTCCTTTCCCCCGTGTTCATATGAGTAAATCTCCCACCTTTGTTCCTCGATGTCTATCAGGCATCCTCGAGCTTACCCACAACCACGGCACGGAAACCCTCGAAACGACACCATACCGCTCTGGCAATGAGGAACCGAAGGGGTTCGGCCACATCGCCATCACCGTGCCCGACGTCGAGGCGGCATGCGCGCGCTTCGAGAGGCTTGGCGTGACGTTCAAAAAGCGCCTCAAGGACGGAAAGATGAACTTCCTTGCGTTCATCTTGGATCCCGACGGGTACTGGATCGAAGTGGTGCGTCTCCGAGTCAGCCTGCGCCTGTCAACTTTAACTGACGACTACACGCAATCGTCGACTCCTCTACAGCTCCAACATCGAGGAATTTGATTTCACACTAACCCCCTCTGTGAGAAGGCCGGAAGAGTGAAAGAAATAAAGGTTCGTGTTGATGGATCAAATGTAATTTTACGTGTACGACGTAACCAGGTTCATTGCGTTTGTTGCCGTTTGGCACCGCGTGAGCGTGAGCGTATAACGAGGTAGAAAAGAACAGGAAACGAAGTCCTTTTGCGTGCGTGGAGAAAGTGATGACAGTAAAGCGCATACATATGATATCATCGCCACCCTTCGCTACTTTCAATTAAAGACCAGCACTAGTGGCGTTTGGAAGGACTAGGAGGTGCGGATGAGCAGAGGAGAGCCGCAGTAAAAGGGAAAGATCGAGAAGGATCGGGTAGTTGACTGAATAGTGTCCGAGACCTGGAGGTTGTCCTTGCTTAGAAGGGCCTGTACTACTGTACGGTTTCGGGATGCTTCACGCGAGCTCATAGCATCCAGTCATTATCTTTTCGTTGGACAGTTTGAGCACTATGTCGTTGCCTACACGGGCTAGGAATTCATGCTATTCTATTAGTTAGACATCACAGAATGTAATTCAACTGTGACTAGTGGTCAGACTCACCCTGAAGGGAACCACTTAGATGCGTCATCAGAACGGTTTACTGGTAAGCCAGGAGAAACGAAAACCGGCGTACACATTGATACATGTACCCGGCCCGGCCCGCAAGTGCACGCCACCTCGAAAAGACTGCCTTCCACATCGCACACGTCGCACATGCCCCTCGCAAGTCTGAACCCTGTCTCTGTTGAGAAGAAGGACTCTTACTTACATAGAATCGATCGAGCCTCATTTCGTACGTTCCTTTTATTCTCTTTTCCATTCTAGATCTGCCACTCTCCATTCCAGTATTTCCTTGTTTACCTTAGGCTTTTACCATCGAACGTCACCGCGCCTTCCTTGCCCTTTTCGTCTACGCACCCGCCGTTGCGCACTTCGCTACGATCCAGTAAATTTTCGTCATTTCGGTCACCACTGCCCTCGTCTTCGTCGCTGCGTGACCGCCTTCGCCCTCCCGTCTCCACTCTCCCCCTCTGCACGTAGCATACTTGTCGTGTACTTAACTGAAACCCCCTCACCTGGCTTCGTCGAGGCAGGCAATCGTAGCCTAACTTTCTCTCACTTTGCGTTTGTGTGCTTCCGTACTCTCCCGACCGCTTGACGACAAACCGGGCTACGATGTCGTCTTTCGTCCCTCTGGTCTTGCGCAATCTCTCGCCATCGCTTCACGACTCTTGCCTTAGGTTCCTATTTACGACGCTCAAGATTCCCTCGCGCGTTCTCGAATCTTCGGGCTCACGGCCTCTCTCTCACATTATTTTCTCTATTCTGAACTCACAAGGGTAGATTACTCACCTACACAACATTACCCTACACGTTCTTAACCCCCTGCTACTCAGATTCGAGGTTCGGGAAAATACCTTGCTGAACCGGACCGAACCGAACTTCGACATCGCTAGGCAGGCTATCGTTCTGCCCTCGTCTTCACTCGCCTGTCGGCGGCGGCGTTCATGGCCACTGGTCGGGTTACTGCCTTCTTTAATACCTCTACTGCTCTCCGCCAAATTAACGCTACGCACATGTCCTTGACAGTCGAAGACCCCTTGACCCGGATGAAGACTCATTCATGGGACGGCGGTGAGCTCCTGTTGCTCTGATTCCTGTTTCTCATATGCTGATTCGTTCCAATCCGTCTTTCAAAATGACAGATCCAACGACTTCAGAAGTGTTATTATTCTAATGGTCGCATCTAGGGTTTCTGCCGCCCAATATGCTCTTAGTGATTGGACCTAGACATTTGACAAGACCGCCTCTGGAGAAGGGTCACGCTCCTAGATAACAGGATCGATTCTGACAGCAATTGGAAGAGGGGTGCCTGGATTGACAAAGCGCGACTTGGAAACCTCATAGTTATTTGTAGATTCGCGTCACGCCAAGCGCCTGTAAATTGAAAATGTATGCCGTTTGATTCGACCGATCCATCCAAGGATTGGATCTATCGTCAAGAATCTGACTTGCAATATCCATTGCGTCAGCTGGAACAGATTCTTCCAGTCTGGTCCACGTCATGAGAAGTTAGACGCCGGTTGGACACTGCTTCTCACACTTCCTGGAAAGGATTTTGGGTCAATCCTGACGAGCTCGTAGCCAGACCAGGCATCTTTCTATTTCTACGGTTTTCAACAGAGACTTTCTGGCCATCTGTTTCTTCGAGGGGCGTGTGCTTTCTATGGATTCCCATGGATTCGGGCTCACCGGTGTTTCAGTTTGATGACCGACCGCCGATGCTCACGAGGCTGTCAGCCGCGACGCCAAACAGACCACAAGTGACCCCCAAGAGACGTATATAAGAGTGGTCATCTCCTCGTGTTCTTTCCCCAGAAATTCCCTCACTCCCTATCTTCGGTCTTCACCTTCTGGTCGTGGATCCGTGTGGCTGTCAGGTCTTAGTACTGCAGCCACGCGCAGGCCACGGGGAGGCGTCGATCCTCAACACTCACCTGTTTGTCGCGTCATGTCCCCCTCTCGGCCCTCCCTCATCGAGCTCGTCCAACACCTGCGCGACGTCGCAAGCGTCGTGTGATGGCTGGGGGACTTTCGCTCGCGAGGGTCATGGTGTCGAGGGGGGTTGGAAAAAGTGTGCCGAGAACGCTCAAGCCTCAAGATTACATCCCTCTCTTCGCCGGAAGGCCGGAAAACGTGTGATCGTCTGATTCAAGTTGACTCTTGAGTGTCGTGTTGCGTGATTGAAGGTCTTCTGGTCGCGAATTGTCATAGTCTATAGTTTCGGGATTGAAAAAGACCTACATGTACGTACGTAGTGTTTCGGGTTGGCGGCGGCGCGTCTAGATGCCCGGGGAGTTCTGACGAGTCGCTGGGGGACTGGCACTCGTACACCTCGAGGACGCAAGAGGCAAAAAAAGCCCAAACTAAAGAAAGGTCCGAGGTTTAGAACCGGGTGTCTTGCCTTTGATGGCCAGGACACGTCGCTGCTGCCCACCCCGCGGAAAAAATATATAGGTTTCCGTGGGTTTGCCTCGTAAATGCTGGTGTGATCGCTTGACCCACAGCGAGCCTGAAGCCCTAAGCCCTTAGGCCTTGACACATGCGGATTCTGGGTCTCCAAAGCAGACAACGCTATTCATGAGGAGTTGTCATATCGCACATTGTAGACTCTATTCCGAAGGTTTGAGCCTGAGAGAGAAAGCCGTGACCGGGCTTTAAGATGGGATACTAGAGCAAGGATTTGGGCGAGTATATAGTGCCAGTCAAACTTGAACCAAATTACAAGCGGAGGGCGCCAGACAAAAATGCTTCTGCATATAGATAATGGAATCGTGGGAACACATCAAAAAGAGTTGTCTGCTGACGATACACGATGTGAAAATAGAAGGGGCGAACGAGCAAGTCGGGACACGTATCAGTCGTATAGTAAGAGGTCCGAGACGAATGAAGTTAACCGAATCACGCGTGACCGTCTCTTATCACGTCTTCATAAATATATGTCCCACACATGATCGATGCGCTTCTTGAGTTGTGCGACACTGCTCCTGTTTACAAGCGTTACCACCTGAGCAACTACTTGCAGGCACAAGCCGACCCGCACAACAGCGGAGTATCAACGAAGAGCGGGTGCCGCTCTTTCAGTTTGGCCAACGTTGACACCCTCGACGGCCACCTGGTCGGGTGGCTGTGCTTGTGCTGCGGCTTTGGCCACCGCAGAATTAACTGCGCCTTTGAGCCATTTGCCGACGGTGACTGCAATCGCCCCAGCGGCCTTCACAACATGCGGTGCAAATATTATGCTCCCAATGCATGCCGAGACGCCAGGGAGCAACACGATGTCACCTACCGTGATGAGCACAGCCGAGACGGCGGACACAATCTTGGGATGCTCCATGACGACGTAGTCAATTGGTTTGCGCACATACAGCAGCCAGAGCGGCCGGTGGTCCGCCACAGTTGTGGTGACTTACGTGATCCCACCTGGCAGTCAATGACCGGGATGGAATAATTGGTACAGAACGCACCTTCGCCGGGCCCAGCTTCGAGGTTAGAAAGGGAGGGTGATGGACCTGCTGCACCATCATCGGAGCTTGGGGCAGCGGCACTGATGGCCACTGGTGCATCCGCTGGGGACGAGAGATTGTGAGACTCCCGAGAGTTGTTCAGCACGAGAAGGGAGATTGTTCTGCTCGCTGTGTGAACACCAACGCGGACTTCGTCAGTCGTAGGGCTCTCGCTGGCTGATATGATTTACGCTCGGACGGAATTCGCCTCTCCATCGGCGTACTCTATTAGGGAGATCAATGGAAAGGAGGGTAAAACGAAGGCACAGCCAAGAACACCGACGCACGGGACATCATTGCTATCAAAACCTCGGCTTTCCACCAACTATCACCTTTGACCTCGAGATAGCCACGCGCCCGAAGCTCTGACAATACGTCCGAAGCTCGGTCTATATTCGAACTGCCGATGCGACGTAGCAGTTCTTGTGATATGAACAGGGAAATATGCGGCATCACTTGATTGGGTGATTCAAGCTGGGAGGATGGGCAGTGGACACAGTATTGGCTAGAAAATCGTCAGTGCTCCCTCACCTTTTAAGCGTTCTGGCCATGAGGACTCCTGCTCTTCGTAGATTGGGGTGCTATCCCTATCAAGTCGCCGTCTTTCGCATGCCCTTCATGCACAGCGTTAATTTTTCTCCCGTGGCAGATTTTTGTGATGTTCTTGATAGGTAACCCATATAGGCCCCGTTGATCATTTACGGCAAAGTTAAACTTACCTGAACCGCTTCCGCCGGGAGTTTAGTGGGCTCTGTTGGCATTCCTTCATATGTTCCCTGCTCGCAGAGCTGAACAAGTCCTGATACACTCCACATTTGAAATATAAAGGGTTAGATATCGTCCAGGTGCCAGTCATGCTGCCACAAGTACAGCACAGTGCGAGGCCAGAAGCTTGAATGATAACAGCCGCGTTCGCGACCCGGACGTAAAGACATAGAGACGCGCGGCGTGAGAGAAAATTAATTACACCTACAGTCTCACGTCACACGTCATGATTTGATGCTGCCTGCTGATAAGGGACCGTGACAGCGCCTCCTCCTTGCTTTTATCACTTGACATCCTCAAAAACGATACACCCTGTATGGGATGCAGCCTCACTTTGACAATGTGTATTGGGATTTAAGCGTGCGGTTTACACGCACCAGGATACAGCCTGAGCAGTGTTCCGTGGTCACCGTCAATATCATGCACACACTGGCACCATATCACCACGAGGTAGCATCGAGGCAAAGAACCCACACATTAGTACCGTGACTGCGCTATAGCCACATTATTCACGTTAACCTTTCTATTAAGCTTAGCAGCATGTGCGCTATGCCATTATGGGGACAGGAGACCTGGTGGCGTCGTGGCGATCAGGCAGTAAAGGGTACGTAGCCCCCGTGTTCTGGATCCAGAAATTTCGCAGCTTCACACGGACACTGTACATGGATCTGGAATGATGACTTTCATCTCAAGTCATTCTCGAATGAGGCCTTGTAGCCGCCCCGCCCCCTCAACTTCTCTTCCGGCTTGTCCTTCACATTGTTCAACTGCCTCATCTCAACCTTCACATCCGTCTCCCCGATTCCTTGTTTTTGATCGTGCAGCGGACAGTCTATGCAAATTTGGGTGTGAAAAGGAACGGACGCATCTCCGGCTATATCGGAGCACCCACGCAGCCACGCTTATCGCCGCCATCATAAGGGCAGCAAGAATTAGAGGAGATCGATAGCGGGATGTGTGGACACGTATCACTGTGAGTAATCATGCAGCGTGTCATCAAGGCTGCGCGTAGGGTTCCCCACTGCCTTGTGCCAGTGCGGAAATGTCAGTATGTCTTGGTGCTATATTGTCCGAGATACATTTTACTCGTACCAAGTGTGATTCTTATTGCACATATTACTAGTTATCCCTGGAATGTTTTCCCCGCCGTTTTCACAAAATTCTGGACGATTCACAAATCCTTGGTATTTTAGACATCCGCTGATCTCTAAGAGGCGAGTACAGCAAGCCCGTTTAGTCTCGCATTCGGCACTCAGACTAGAAACTAGTGTACAAAAAGCGGACATGTTTCAGTCTCAATGTATTTCTTAGTCCACGTTGCATCGATAATATTGTACCGGTATCGCCGAATTGCATCAAAACTCTGGTCTCTAGCAAAAATAGAACCGACGTCGTCTCCCCGTTTGGATCCTCTAGGTAGTAAGTTGCGGTCGCTACGTCGAGCCTCACCACAAACCGCATTCTGTGACTTTATGTCGCGTCATGGTGCGGGCACCGGAGCTCAGTATGATAGTGGGGATGGGAAAGGACTCGTGCATTATTTGCAGTACAAGGATTTGCCCTTGCAGATGGTCCGCATTTCTATGATGAATTGAGACATAGAATGCTCACAGGTGCTAGTCACTGCATCCTCACCATCATTGCACTTACCCGCACTGGTAGGCTGCACCGGTCGTGATACAGAATTAGCAGTGACAAGCCAACGCCTCCATTGGAGTCATAGTCCTGACGCACGGGCCCTGTCGCTAGAAGTATGCCGTCTCGGAACCTTCAATACCCAGGGATAGTCCTTGTATTTGCCCCATCCACTGGCAAAATAAGGCTTTGTCAGAAAATAGAGGAGGAATACGAAGTAACTTGATGCCGAAAGTTGGGTTCAGTTGAATTCAGAGATTCTGACCGGGAGCCGCTCCTACAAGAGATCTTATTGTTGTTGTATCGAAGCGAAGGGCATCGCTTTGGGAACGCTTCGTAGTCAGGTAGCATGCCGCGCAGCCACTGCGTAAGGTCAGCCAAGTTGTGGTGACTGCGTGATAGCATTGTCGGTCAGCAAGACGACTACGGTGGGATGACCAGGACAAGGCTCACCTTGCAGGCTTGGCGTCAAGGTTGATCATGACGTATATGCTCGCATGTCGGCGAGGGCGGTGATGGTGGTGGCGGCCGCCAACACATTCGCGGATGAGGCATGACGTGGCGTTTGGGAGCTTTCAGAGGTCGCGGGTTCCTTTCGATGTGAGCGTTATCGGTCGTAAGGTGATCCATCACTGGTATCACCTTAGCTATGACGGGGTCTATTGTACTCTTAACGGAAAAGTCAATCGAAAACGAAGACGCGATTGCCGCCGCACGAGACAAGATCACGCACAATTCGAGCCCTTTCCGTCCCTAAGTTAGCCTCGTCTTCTAGCTGAAATCGTTTGCCTGGTCCACCTTCTACTTGTTGAAAGAGTTTTCGGCAACTCTGGAAAGAAGCTGAGGGAGAAAAGATCAGCCATTAGTTATTCTGGGAAAAAAGAACAGAGAACGGGGGGGTGAATTAGACGAACCACTACTGTTTTCCACCTGCTTCTAAACATGGCCAGAGAGAACCTTCCCTTTGGTCGAACGCGGGGTTATTTTATTTTGCTCACATAGTTGCCATCTTTCACGGGTTGCTTATGGGGTCAGTTCAAAAACTGTTGTATCACGGGGATACCGACTTGGAAAGTCTGACGTCGAAGCGAGCATGGCCCAACACACCAGCGGCCACGTGGAGTAACAGACGCCACGCTGCTAGAGGGATTTGCGAGAGAGATGAGAAGGGGAACGCTATCGCAAAGAATGACGCGGAAGACACCCATACGGACTCAAAGGACGGCGGAACCGACTCGGAAAGTTGGAAACCTTTTCGATTTCGAAAAGAAAGAGTGGCTTCGCGAAGGTTGTCAAACGTCCCATGTATGAGGCGGAGGCTGCGCGCGGAGCCTAAGTCCGGCTCGTTGCGGAGTCAAGCGGGTGACGTGGTGACATCTCGAGACGACATCTCGAAGGGATCGCGGTCAATGGGGCTACAGTTTTGCCATTTTGGGTAGGTGACGACATCCGACATCCGAGCGTTTCACGTCTCACTCCCACCTGAGTGACCTGATCGTTATCATCATGCCTTACTCTGAAGAAACTGCAGGCTACAGGGTAAAAAATTTCCACTGTTAGAAAGAAACAACGCTCATTCTGTCTTGTCTACTCTTACAGTTCAATCACACCATGTTGCGGGTCAAAGATCCCAAAGTTTCGATCGCTTTCTACACAGATGTGAGTCTATCGTCTATTTACCGTCCCTCGTCTTACCGCCTCCTCCCTCCGTTTCCTAAAACCAGGTCATCGGAATGGACCTCATCGAAAGCGAGCAGATCGTCTCTTGTGCCTTACAACCGGCTCACATGAAAACTTGAATAGCGCTCGAATTTAGCGACTTTACGCTCTACTTCTTCGCCTTTGATCACACCGACGGCAAAGCCACAGATGCAGAGAAAAAAGAGGGTCGGATCAACCGTGAAGGTGTGTTTCCTTAACCCCGTTTCGTATGAGTAAATCTCCCACCGTCGTTCCTCGATGTCTATCAGGCATCCTCGAGCTTACCCACAACCACGGCACGGAAACCCTCGACGCGACACCATACCGCTCTGGCAATGAGGACCCGAAGGGGTTCGGCCACATCGCCATCACCGTGCCCGACGTCGAGGCGGCATGCGCGCGCTTCGAGAGGCTTGGCGTGACGTTTAAAAAGCGCCTCAAGGACGGAAAGATGAACTTCCTCGCGTTCATCTTGGATCCCGACGGGTACTGGATCGAAGTGGTGCGTCTCTGAGTCGGCTTGCCCCTGTCGACTTTAACTGACGAATACGCGCAATCGTCGACTCCTCTGCAGCTCCAACACCGAGGAATTTGATCTCACACTAACACCTTCTGTGAGAAGGTCGGACAAGTGAAGGAACTGGAGGTCCGTGTTGATGGATCAAATGTAATTTTACGTGTACGATGTAACCAAGTCCATTGCATTTGTTGCCGTTTGGCACCGCACGAGCGTATAATGAGGTAGAAAAGGACAGGAAACGGAGTCCTTGTACGTGCGTAGTGAAAGTGATGACATTAAAGCGCATACATATGATACCGTCACCGCCCTTTGCTTCTTTCAATTAAAGATCAGCACTGGCGGCGTTGGCAAGGATTGGGAGATGCGGACGAGCAGAGGAGAGCCGCAGTAAAAGGGAAATATTGAAGAGGATCGCGTGGACTGGATAGTATCTGAAACCTGGAGATTGTCCTTGCTTAGGAGGGCCTGAGCCACTGTACGGTTTTGGGATGCTTCAGGCGAGCTCATACCATCCAGTCGTTATCTTTTTCGTGGTACAGTTTAAACCCAGAGCACCACGTCGTTACTCACACAGACTATGAATTCATACCATTCTATCAGTTACGCACCACAGAACGTAGTTATATCATGACCAGTGGCTAGACTCACCCTGAAGGGGGCTACTTAAATGCGTGATTGGGACAATTCACTGGTAAGCCAGGAAAAATGAAAATCGGGCGTACACATGATACATGTACGCACTTCGGTAGACAGAACTTTGAGGTCGATGACAATCCGATTTAGACTACTTTGTTGCGTTTTCTGTGGTGTTAAGAAGTTCCGAAACGAACATGTCAAGGTGCGAGTGGCGTTTTTTGATACCGAGCCGACCAAAAGATGGTAACATGGACTAAATTGAGAGTGAGGAGAGAAGATGCAAGCCCGCGTGGGCTTCGGATTCGTTGCGACAGGGCCAAGGTGTCGTCACCTATAGAACTGTGCTACGTCAGTTATACGAGTCATTCAAAATTCCAGAGAGAGAACTTTGGTGATTAGCGATAATCAACAGAATCCTTACTCTGGAATTCTGATTAAACACTCTTGACCTTGCGACAGGCTCAATCGTCGTACAGCCAAGGCCGTAATCTGCCAACGAAGGCGTGAGACAAGCGAGCCCATGCGCGTGTTGTGCGGCGCGCGCCAGAAACGAAGGTCGGTTATATGACTGGAATTTTTTTTTGTGATCAGGTGCGAAGTCGGAGAGACGGCCGGAAAATAACGCACGAACATCCTTGATTCCCTGGACACCAGAATACAAAATATGCCATGGACGCGAACCCAGGAGTCACGAAGCCTTCGGTATTTCATTTCGAGCGCGTCGTTCGGGAAGCAAAAAGCATCGACGGCGCCGGATCAGTCTTCATGGAATACTTCCATTTCGATTTCGGGGACGCTGCGAGCGAGTGAGATACCGGCAGTTGGCTTTGTTCTATAGCTGTAGAGTCAGTCAGTTGCGTCACCAGAGGCGATCAACAAACGGGCAGGGTGGGGAGAAGAGGGAAAACGCACACATAAATTGATCCACAATAACAAACCTTCCGCTATCCCTGCGAGAGATCATTACGGATAGAATATGCTGTCAATGGTTGTTCCCCGGGATTTGTACGAAACGTCGTTGCCTTAGTTGGGATGGTAGAATCACCGTCAAAAACGCCTTGAAGGATCTGAGTCATCATTCCACATCGATTGGCTTTTGTGGTGGAGAGATGAAAGAGGAGAAGGGAGCGACTGGGGATAGGAACATGAATTCGCCGCACCACTGCTGCACTATGCGTTTACAGTAACTTAGCTACAATAATCCGCGATTCTGAACACATCGACATGAACACGTGACATGGAAATGAGGCCAGCGAGGGCTCACACTGGGCTCACGCGTCATATCAGGTACTACTGTGATCCTGGGCCACTTTCCGACAGAGACGATGACCCTCCCAGCAATCTTCCATGCATGGTATGCAAATTGTACAGTGTATGGGATATTCCGGATAGGGCCATGATTCCCCCACCATGATGAGCATGGAGGGTGGAGATATTGCCCCGGGATGTTGGATTTACCGCGTTGTGCCCGGGTGATGTATCTGCCACTGCGCGACAGCATTTCTGCCGTACGCGGAGCGGAACTGGCAGGTCGGAGTACAGCGCTGAAGCACGTGACATCAACCTGCGTTAGAACTGGAGGCGGTGAGGCGGTGTACACTCAAAGTACCGCTTTCCCCCCACCATCTCGTCTTTCCATGTCTTCCACAGCGTCCTCCTCCTCTTCAAACTTTCAATCCATTTTTGATCTCGCCTTGTCCGACTATGCCAAACAGACAACCATAGACCTCCCCACACATCCCTTCGTCCAATCACTCCAGAACTGTGACTCTCCCGAACGCATCCTCGACCTCCTTGAAGTCAAAGCCAAGCAGTTCCAGGCATACCGTGACGGAAATCGCAAATTAATTAACTGTCTCAAACCGGTGGTACAACTCCTTCACACCGTCTCCAGTATTCTTAGCGAGGCCAGCACAATGGTGGGGCTT